>Ga0256841_1000181_pt1 | contig 69781 bp, 91 predicted proteins | sample 356308metaG_FD_185971 | JGI IMG/M metagenome (GOLD analysis project Ga0256841, IMG submission 185971) | Hydrothermal vent microbial communities from Mid Atlantic Ridge, Atlantic Ocean - 356-308 | ecosystem: Environmental > Aquatic > Marine > Hydrothermal vents | place: Atlantic Ocean: Mid... | reverse complement strand
AAAAGCGCCCCCAAGAAGGCGAAGAACGGCACCGTGAGGCCGCTCCCGACCCGGATCCACTCGGCGTAGGCGGGGCTCAGGCGGCCCTCGAGGACCAGCCCCACCGCCGCCCCGAAGGCGGCCCCGGCGGCGGTGCCCATCAGGTAGGGGTCGGCCAGCGGGTTCTTAAAGAGCCCCTGGTAGGCCGCCCCCGAGACCCCGAGGGCGGCCCCCACCAGCATCGCCCCCAGCACCCGGGGCAGCCGGAGGTCGAAGACGATCGGATCCTGACCGGGGTGCAAGAGGCCGCCGACCACCGCGGGCCAGGGAAGGGGCACCGAGCCCACCGCCACCCCCAGCAGGAGGGCGGCGAGCAGGAGGCCGAAAAGCCCCGCCCAGACCCAGGCCCGCGGCATCGGCTACCTCAGAACCTCGGGGTGGATGCAGCGGATCAGGACCCTAAGGCCCTCGGCCACCCGGGGGCCGGGGCGGTGGACGACGTCGGTCTCGGCCTTGGTCAGCTCGCAGACCCGGCGGTCCCGCACCGCCCGGATCCCCGCCCAGCCGGGGCGGGCCTTGATCTTGGCGTAGGTCACCCCGTAGGGGGCGTCGCCGAGGACGATCACCTCGGGGTTCTTGGCGACCACCAGCTCGGGGCTGATCTTGGGGAAGAGCCCGAGGTTCCTCGGGATGATGTTCCTCCCCCGGGCCTTTTGGATCAGCACCCCGATGAACGAATCGGGGCCCACCGTGTAGGGGGTGGCGTCGATCTCGTAGTAGACGGTGGGGCGGGTCTTGGACTTGGCCGCCTTCGACTCCAGGGCGTAGACCTGGGCCCGGATGCGGGCCACCAGGGCCTCGGCCTGGGCCTCGCGGCCGACCAGGCGGCCGAGCTCGCGGGCGGTCTTGAAGATGTCGTCGTAGGTCTCGGTCTTGACCACGAACACCGGGATCCCCACCCGGGCGAGGGCGGGGGCCAGCTTGCCGTAGGGGGAGGCGATCACCAGGTCGGGCTTGAGGGCGACGATCTTCTCGACGCTGGGATTGTAGAGCCCGCCCAGCTTGGGGAGCTTTTTGACCGCCTCGGGCCAGTTCGAGAAGTCGTCGGTGCCGACGATCCGGTCGCAGGCGCCGAGGGCGCAGAGGGTCTCGGTGGCCGACGGCAGCATGACGACGATCCGCCGGGGCTCGCGATCGAGCCGAACCCGGTGGCCGAGGTCGTCGGTCGCCGTGAGGGGGTAGGAGGCCGCCAGGGCCAGACCCAAGAGCCAGAGAACCCAGATCCAACGCGTACGCATTGCCAACCACCTCCCGTTTCCAGGCCGCCCCGGAGGTGGGGAAAGGAAGCACCCCACCGGGGAATCGGTGGGGTGGAAGGCACGCGCTTCGAACCCCCCTTTTCCCCTCTTCCGCGAGAGGTGCCCGGGGCGGGGACCCCAGGGCTCCCCTGGCAGGTATTCGGGCTTCCGGGCAGGACGCGGGGCAAAACGAGCGACCCGGTTACCGTTGCGGGACAGCGCCGGACTTTCACCGGACTTCCCCACTTTAAGCCTGGGCTACGCGCGCCAGGCACCAGGGGCCTCGAGTGGGCGACCTTGGCGCCCCCTAACGGGGGACGCCCCCAGCCTAGCACCGCGCGGCCTTCCTTGACAGCCCCCCGCCCGCTTCCTAAGATGGTTGGTGCGCGTCGGACGCCGGGATGGCGGAATTGGTAGACGCGCTAGCTTGAGGGGCTAGTGGGCGGTTAGCCCGTAGGGGTTCAAGTCCCCTTCCCGGCACCAACAGGACCCCCCCGAGAACGGGGGGTCCCTTTGCTAAAATGGTCCCGAGAGGCCGGGATCCCCTCCCCTGGTATCCAAAGCCATGCCCGAGGTTACCGTCGACACCCTGTGGGAGGCGCTTCGTCCCAAGATCGGCTACCTGGGCCCCGAGGCCCAGGCCGAGGTGCGGGACGCCCTCGCCTTCGCCTACCGGGCCCACCAGGGCCAGAAGCGGCGGAGCGGCGAGCCCTACATCACCCACCCGGTGGCGGTGGCGGGGATCCTGGCCGAGCTCCGCATGGACAAGGAGAGCCTCGAGGCCGGCCTCCTCCACGACACGGTGGAGGACACCGAGGTCACCTTCGAGGCGATCGAGGCGCGGTTCGGCCCCGGGGTGCGGCGGATCGTCGAGGGCGAGACCAAGGTCTCCAAGCTCCCCAAGCTGGCCGAGCGGTTGGAGGACGAGCAGGCCGAGAACCTCCGCCAGATGTTCATCGCCATGACCGAGGACGTGCGCATCGTGATCGTCAAGCTCGCCGACCGCCTCCACAACATGCGCACCCTCGCCTACATGCCGCCCGAGAAGCAGGAGCGGATCAGCCAGGAGACGCTGGAGATCTTCGCCCCCCTGGCCCACCGGCTGGGGATCGGGCAGATCAAGCTGGAGCTCGAGGACCTGGCCTTCCGCTACCTCCACCCCGCCGAGTACCGGGCCCTAAAAAAGCGCCTGGAGGCCCACCGGGCGATCCGCCAGGAGGTGGTCGAGCGGGCCCGGGCCCGGATCGAGCGCCTGCTGGCCGCCGATCCCTTCCTCGCCCAGGTGCTAGCGGGCTACACGGTCGCCGGCCGCACCAAGCACCTCTACTCGATCTGGCGGAAGATGCGGCGCGACCAAAGGAGCCTGGAGCAGATCTACGACCTCCTGGCCCTCCGGATCGTGCTCGAGCCCAAGGACGAGGCCGCCCTCGGCAAGCAGGTCTGCTACCACGTGCTGGGACTCGTCCACCAGCTCTGGCAGCCGATCCCCGGCCGGATCAAGGACTACCTGGCGATCCCCAAGCCCAACGGCTACCAGAGCCTCCACACCACCGTGATCACCGAGGAGGGGACCCCGCTGGAAGTCCAGATCCGCACCCTGGAGATGCACCGGGTGGCCGAGTACGGGGTCGCCGCCCACTGGCTCTACAAGGAAGGGATCACCGACCCCCGCGAGGTCGAGCGCCGGATGGGGTGGATGCGGGCGATCCAGGAGTGGCAGGCGGAGTTCTCCAGCTCCCGCGACTTCGTCGAGGCGGTGGCCCGGGAGGTCTTCGGCAGCCGGGTCTTCGTGTTCACCCCCAAGGGCAAGGTGATCAACCTGCCCAAGGGGGCCACGGTGGTCGACTTCGCCTACCACATCCACACCGAGGTCGGCCACCGCATGATCGGGGCCAAGGTCAACGGGCGCATCGTCCCCTTCTCCTACGAGCTCGAGAACGCCGACATGGTGGAGATCATCACCGCCAAGAACGCCAGCCCCTCCAAGGACTGGCTGGCCTACGCCCGGACCCGCAGCGCCCGCCAGAAGATCCGCCACTTCTTCCGGGCCCAGGAGCGGGAGGAGGAGCTGGAGAAGGGGCGGCGGGCGCTGGAGCGCTACTTCAAGCGCCGGGGCCTTCCCTTCCCCCGGGAGTCCGAGCTGGAGCGGGCGGCGGCGGCGCTGTCCGGCCACCCCGCCCCCGAGGACCTCTTCCTGGCCCTGGCCCACGGGCGGGTGACCCCCCAGCAGGTGGCCCGGTTCCTCCGGCCTCGGCCGGAGCCGGCCCCCAAAAAGCCCAAGCCAACCCCGGAAAACCGGCTCCCGATCCGCCTTGCCGGCGACCTCAAGGCCCCCCTCAAGCTGGCCTCCTGCTGCCGCCCGGTGCGGGGCGACGCGATCCTCGGCTACGTCACCCGGGGCCGGGGGGTCACCGTCCACCGGGCCGACTGCCCCAACATGCGGCGCTTCCTGGCCACCGAGCCCGAGCGGGTGGTGGGGGCGGCCTGGGAGGAGGGACCGGGCAACTACCCGGTGGTCCTCCGGCTGGAGGCCGACGACCGCGCCGGTCTGCTCCGCGACGTGATGGACGTTTTCGCCGGGATGGGCAAGTCGGTCCGGGGGGCCGACACCCAGGTCAACGGGGCCACCGCCCGGATGCAGATCCGCTTCGACGTGCGCAACGAGGAGGAGCTCGCCCGCATCAAGGAGCGCCTGCTCAAGCTCCCGGAGATCCGCAAGGTGAGCCGGGCCTGACCGGGGCCCGACCGCCCCCCCGGTTCGCTCCGCCCTTATGCTAGGACCATGAGGACCCTGCGCGTCGAGGACCGGGGGCCGGTGCGGCTGGTTACCCTGGCCGACCCCGAGCGGCGGAACCCCCTGAGCCAGGCCCTGGTCGCCGAGCTCCTGGCCGCCCTCGAGGCGGCCGAACGCGACCCGGTGCGGGCGGTGGTGCTCACCGGCGAGGGACCGGCGTTCTCGGCCGGGGCCGACCTCGCCTACCTCGAGCGCCTCACCGAGCTCCCCGCCGAAGCCAACCTGGCCCACTCCGCCGAGCTAAGGGGGCTCTTCCACCGGATCTACACCTTCCCCAAGCCGGTGGTGGCGGCGGTCAACGGCCCGGCGGTGGCGGGGGGGGCGGGGCTGGTCCTGGCCTGCGACCTGGCGGTGATGGCCGAGGACGCCCGGATCGGCTTCACCGAGGTCAAGATCGGCTTCGTCGCCGCCCTGGTGGCGGTCCTCTTGGTCCGGCACGTCGGCGAGAAGCTGGCCCGGGAGCTCCTGCTCACCGGCGAGCTGATCCCCGCCCAGGAGGCCCACCGCATCGGGCTCGCCAACCGGGTGGTGCCCGGGGAGGAGCTCCTCCCGGCGGCGGTGGCCCTGGCCGAGAAGGCCGCCGGCGGCGCCCCCACCTCGATCCGGCTCACCAAGTCGCTGCTCGCCGAGCTCCCCGGCATGGGGCTGGGCGAGGCCTTCGCCTACGCCACCCTGGCCAACGCCTGGGCCCGCGAGACCGAGAACCTGAAGGAGGGCCTCCGGGCCTTCTTCGAAAAGCGCCGGCCGCGGTTTTGAGGCCTCCCCCCTTTTGGGGGTCGCCTTCCCGAGCCGCCGAGGGTAGGGTGAAAGGGTGCCCCTTCGGCTGATCGTGGCGCCGGTGCTGACTTCGCGGCACGGGTTCACCACCCGCCGCGGGGGGGTCTCGACCGGCCCCTACCGGAGCCTCAACCTCTCCCTCAAAGTCGGCGACGACCCCGCCCGGGTGGCCGAGAACCGGCGGCGGGTCCTCGCCCACTTCGGCCACCCCTCGCTGGCCGAGCTGGACCAGGAGCACGGGGCCGAGGTCGCGGTGGTCGGCGGACCCGGGCGCTACCGCGGGGACGCCCTGGTAACCGACACCCCGGGGCTTTTGCTCGGGGTCTCGGCCGCCGACTGCTACCCGTTGCTCCTCGAGGACCCCGCCTCCAAAGCGGTGGCCGCCGCCCACGCCGGCTGGCGGGGGGTGGCCGCGGGGGTGGTGGAGAACGTCGTCGCCGCCCTGGCCCGGCTGGGCGGGGGCGCCCCCGAGGGCTTCGTCGCCGCCCTGGGACCGGGGATCTGCGGGCGGTGCTACCAGGTGGGGCCGGAGGTGGTGGCCGCCGTCGGCGCCGAGAACGGGCGGCCCGACCCCGCCGCCCCCGGCCGCTTCCGTCTCGACCTGAGGGCGGCGATCGCGGCCCGCCTCCGGGGGCTCGGCCTGAACAGGATATGGGTCAGCGACCGCTGCACCTACGAGGACCCCGAGCTCTTCTCCTACCGCCGCCAGGGACCGCGGAGCGGGCGGATGTGGGGGCTCATCCAGAGGAGGGACGATGGCACCCTGTAGCCCCGACCTCGTCGCCCGCCGGCCCTGGGAGCTCGCCCCCGGGCGGCTCCGCGCCCTGGGGGTGCGGGGGGTCCTCCTTGACCTCGACAACACCCTGATCCCCTACGGCTACGAGGGGCCGGTCCCGGAGGAGGTCGCCGGCTGGCTGGCCGAGCTTCGCCGGGCGGGGATCGCCGCCGCCCTGGTCACCAACGCCCACCCCCGCCGATCCCTCCGCTGGGGGGCCAAGCTCGGGCTGCCGGCCCTGCCCTTCGCGGCCAAGCCGCTCCCCTTCGCGATCCACTGGGCGGCCCGGCGACTGGGGGTGCCGCGGCCGGGGCTCCTGCTGGTCGGCGACCAGGTCTTCACCGACCTCCTGGGCGGCCGGCTGGCCGGCGTCCGCACCGCCCTGGTCGAGCCGCTCAGCCCCCGGGAGCTCCCCCACACCGGGTGGTTACGGCGCCTCGAGCGCCGCTGCCGCGACCGCTACAATGGGAGCGGTTCCGCGATCGGGAGGACCGAGGAGAAGAGATGAGCACGCTGACCCTAACCGACAAGCGCCTGGGAGCCGCCCTGATCGAGGGGGGCTTCGTCTCCGACGAGGACCTGCAGCGGGCGCTGGAACGGCAGGCCACCGTGGGAGGACGGCTGGCCGACACCCTGGTCGAGATGGGCTTCCTCTCCGAGCGGAGGATCGCCCAGGCGATCGAGGAGAAGTTCGGAATCCCCCTGGTCGACCTCCACGAGCTCGAGATCCCCCCCGAGGTGCGGGCCCTCCTTCCCGCCGAACGGGCCAAGGAGCTCGAGGCCATCCCCTTCGCCCGCGAGGGCGAGAAGCTTCGGGTGGCCTTCACCGACCCCCTCGACAACCTCAAGATCGAGGAGGTCGAGGAGCTCACCGGCCTCGAGGTCGAACCCTACCAGGCGCTGCGCTCGGCCTTCCGCTACGCCCTGGCCAAGAACTACCCCGAGCTGGGGCTGGAGGTGCCGGAAAAGCCCAAGCCGATCCCCGAGGATCAGCTCCGCCTCGGCCGCTACCTGGTGGAGAAGGGCCTCATCAGCTCCCAGCAGCTGGAGCAGGCCCTGGCCGAGCAGGAGAAGACCGGCGAGCTTCTGGGCCGGATCCTCGCCCGCCGCGGCTGGGTGGACGAGCCGACCCTCTACCGGGCGATCGCCGAGAAGGAGGGCCTCCGCTTCCTGGAGGAAACCGACGACCTCGACCCCGACCCCGCGGTGGCCTCGCTCCTCCTTCGCTCCGACGCCCTGCGCTACCGGGCGATCCCGGTGGAGGAGAAACGCGGCAAGGTCACGGTGGTCCTCGGCGACCCCCGTTTCCGGCGGGAGGTCGAGGACCTGCTCAAGCGAAGGCTCCGCTTCCTGCTCACCCCCCCCGAGGCCTGGGACCGGCTCTTTAAGCGGGTCTACCCCGAGCGCCCGCGGCTTGGGGAAACCCTGGTCGAGTCGGGAAAGCTCGGCCGGGAGGAGCTCGCCGAGGCCCTCTTGGTGCAGTCCCGGCTCGGCAAGACCCGGCCCCTCGGCGAGATCCTGGTCGAGCTCGGCTTCGTCTCCGCCGAGGACGTCGAGGAGGCGCTCAAGCGCCAGCGGGCGGGGGGCGGCAAGCTCGAGGACACCCTGATCCAGACCGGCAAGATCAGCCCCGAGATGCTGGCCAAGTCGCTGGCCATCCAGCTCGGCTACCCCTACATCGACCCCGACGAGCAACCGCCGGACCCCCTCGCGGCCGAAGCGATCCCCGAGGCCGCCGCCCGCCGGTACACGGTCTTCCCCCACCACCTGGAGGACGGCCGCCTGGTGGTCCTGATGAAGGACCCCCGCAACATCTTCGCGATCGATGACCTCCGCATCCTCACCGGCAAGGAGATCCAGCCGGCGGTGGCCACCGAGGAGAAGATCACCAAGCTGATCGAACGCTACTACGGAGCGACCGGCGACCTCTCCGAGCTGGCCAAGGAGCTCGCGGCCGGGGGACCGACCGAGGAGGAAACCGAGGAGAGCGCCCTCGACGACAACGCGGTGGTCCGGCTGGTCAACCAGATCATCCGCGAGGCCTACCTCCAGGAGGCCTCCGACATCCACGTCGAGCCCCGCGAGGACCACGTCCTGGTTCGCATCCGGGTCGACGGCGCCCTCCGCGAGTACACCAAACTCCCCAAGAGCGCGGCCAACGCGGTGATCGCCCGCATCAAGATCATGGGCCGGCTCAACATCGCCGAAAAGCGCCTGCCCCAGGACGGCAGGGTCCGGTTCAAGGACCGCTCGATCGACGTCGACCTCCGCCTCTCGACGATCCCCACCGTCTACGGCGAAAAGGCGGTGATGCGCCTCCTGCGCAAGGCTGCCGAGATCCCCGAGATCGAGCAGCTCGGCTTCGCCCCCGACACCCTGGAGAAGTTCAAGGAGGTCATCTCCAAGCCCTACGGGATCTTCCTGATCACCGGCCCCACCGGGTCCGGTAAGTCGTTCACCACCTTCTCGATCCTGAAGCGGATCTCCACCCCCGACAAGAACACGATGACGGTCGAGGACCCGGTGGAGTACGAGATCCCGGGGATCAACCAGGTCCAGGTGAACCCCCAGGCCGGGCTCGACTTCGCCAAGGCCCTCCGGTCCTTCCTGCGGCAGGACCCGGACATCATCATGGTCGGCGAGATCCGCGACACCGAGACCGCCAAGATCGCGGTCGAGGCCGCCCTCACCGGCCACCTGGTGATCGCCACCCTGCACACCAACGACGCCGCCGGGGCGGTCACCCGCCTCGACGAGATGGGGGTCGAGCTCTTCAACATCTCGGCCTCGCTGATCGCGGTCTTGGCCCAGCGGCTCGTGCGCAAGGTCTGCGACCACTGCAAGGTCGAGGTCGAGCCCGACCCCGAGGTAATGGCCCGGCTCGACCTCAAGCCCGAGGACCTCAAAGGCGCCACCCTCTACCGCGGGGCCGGCTGCGAGCGCTGCAACGGCACCGGCTACAAGGGTCGCTACGCGATCCACGAGCTGCTGGTCATCGACGACGAGATCCGAAAGGCCATCGTCGAGGGCAAGTCGGCCACCGAGATCAAGGAGCTCGCCCGTCGGCGGGGCATGAAGACCCTGCGCGAGGACGGCATCCGAAAGGCCCTCCAGGGCATCACCACCCTGGAGGAGGTCATGGCCCGGACCATCGAGTAAGGAGGACCCTATGGCGGAACTGGACATCGTTGACCTTTTGAAGCTGGCCAAGCGAAGGGGGGCATCCGACCTGGTGATCACCGTGGGCGTGCCCCCCATGCTCAAGATCGACGGGGAGTTCGTCCCCACCGAGCATAAAAAGCTCACCCCCCAGGAGACCCGACGGCTGATGTACGCGGTGATGGACGAGAAACAGCAGCGGGTCTTCGAGGAACAGCGCGAGCTCGACTTCTCCTTCAGCCTCCCCGGCGAGGGGCGGTTCCGCATCAACGTCTTCCACCAGCGCGGTTCGGTCGGGGGGGTGATGCGGGTGGTCCCCGACCTCGACAAGACCTTCGAGGAGCTCGGTCTCCCCAAGATCATCGCCGAGCTGGCGCTCAAGCCCCGGGGCCTCTTCTTGGTCACCGGGCCCACCGGATCGGGGAAGTCGACCACGCTGGCGGCGATGATCGACTACATCAACCAAAACCGCCGCTGCCACATCGTCACCATCGAGGACCCGATCGAGTTCTTCCACGCCCACAAGCTGGCAATCGTCAACCAGCGGGAGGTCGGGGCCGACACCCCGAACTTCGCCAAGGCGCTGAGGAGCGTGCTCCGCCAGGCCCCCGACGTCATCATGGTCGGCGAGATGCGCGACCTGGAGACGATCAGCATGGCGATCACCGCCGCCGAGACCGGCCACCTGGTGCTCGCCACCCTCCACACCAACTCCGCCCCCGAGACCGTGGACCGCATCGTCGACGCCTTCCCCCACGCCCAGCAGGCCCAGGTGCGGGTGCAGCTCTCCAACAACCTGGTCGGGGTGCTCACCCAACAGCTCCTCCCCCGGATCGACGGCAACGGCCGGGTGCTGGCCTACGAGTTGATGGTGGCGACCCCGGCGGTGCGGGCGCTGATCCGCGAGGGCAAGAGCCACCAGCTGACCAGCGTGATCCAGACCGGCGGTCAGCATGGGATGATCACCATGGACGCCCACCTGGCCGACCTCTACAAGAAGCGGATCATCAGCTACGAGGTGGGCCTGGCCCGGGCGGTCGACTCCAAGGAGTTCACCCGGCTGGCCGGGGCCGCCCCCGCCGGCGCCGCCCGCCGCTGAGCCGGGCGTTTCCCGGCGTATGATGGGCCCGTATGCCGGGGATCGCGATCATTGGGGCCCAGTGGGGCGACGAGGGAAAGGGTAAGGTCACCGACGCCCTGGTCGAGAGCGCCGACTACGTGGTCCGCTACCAGGGCGGGGCCAACGCCGGCCACACGGTGGTGGTGGGCGAGGAGGTCTTCAAGCTCCACCTTCTCCCCACCGGGGCGATCCACCCCCACGCGGTGAGCGTGCTGGCCGACGGCATGGTGATCGACGCGCTGGCCTTCGACGAGGAGCTCCGGGCCCTTAAGGCCCGCGGCTTCGATCCCCAGATCCGGGTCTCCGAGCGGGCCCACCTGGTGCTTCCCCACCACAAGCACGTCGAGTCGCGGAAGAACTTCGTCGGCACCACCGGCCGCGGCATCGGCCCCGCCTACGCCGACCGGGCGCGGCGGATCGGCATCCGGGTCGGCGACCTCATGGATCGGGCGGTGCTTAAGGAGCGGGTCGGCGTGCTGCTCGAGGCCAAGCCCAACTCCACCCGGGCGGTGGGCTGGACCGACGTCGGGGCCGCCCTCCGCGACCTGGAACCGATGCGCGAGGTCCTCGCCCCCTACGTCGCCGACACCGGGGCCCTGCTCCGAAAGGCCCACGCCCGGGGCAAGCGAATCCTCTTCGAGGGGGCCCAGGGCACGATGCTCGACCTCAACTACGGCAGCTACCCCTACGTCACCAGCTCCCACCCCACCGTGGGCGGCATCCTGGTGGGGACCGGGCTCTCCCACAAGGCGATCCAGAAGGTCTACGGGGTGGCCAAGGCCTACGCCACCCGGGTGGGCCACGGCCCCTTCCCCACCGAGATCACCGGCCCGCTGGCCGACGCGCTGCGGGAGAAGGGCGGCGAGTACGGGGTGACCACCGGCCGTCCCCGGCGGGTGGGCTGGCTCGACGCCGCCCTGCTCCGCTACGCCGCCCAGGTCAACGGCATGGACGGGCTGGTCCTCACCAAGCTCGACGTCCTCTCGGGGTTCGAGCGGGTGAGGATCGCGGTGGCCCACGAGGACGGCGCCCCGGTCTACGAGGAGCTGCCGGGCTGGGGCGACCTCGCCGGCGTCCGTCGCCGCGAGGACCTGCCGGAAAACCTGCTGGCCTTCGTCGCCCGGGTCGAGGAGCTGGTGGGGGTCCCGGTGGTGATGTTCTCCACCAGCCCCCGGCGGGAGGACACCTTCGGCGGCGTGAGCTGGGTGTAGCCCCCCAAACCGGGGGTCCCGGGCCGGCCGGGAGCGCCTATACTTGTAACCGTGCTCACCTGGCTCGACGTGCTGGCGCTCCTGACCGCCGCCGCCGCCACCGCGGTCGGCGCCCGCAAGGGGCTCGCCTTCCTGCTGGTCTTCCCCCTGGCCCTGGCCCTCTACCTCGCCGGGCTGCCCTGGCTGCCGCCCCTGGCCTGGCCGATCGCCGCCCTGGTCGCCGGCTTCCTGGCGGCCCAGACGGTCGGGCGGCTCTACTTCTACACCAGCGCGCTCTGGGAGAGCCTGCTTGGGGGCCTGGCCGGCCTGGCCTGGGGGGGGCTGCTGGCGGTGAGCCTCTGGACCGGCCTCCCCGCCGAGTTCTCGGTGGCCACCGGGGCCTACCGCTACCCCTCGCCGAAGCTCCCCCTGGTGGTGCAGGAGGCGGTGGCCAAGAGCCCCTTCGCCCTGCCCCTCTTCGACCTCATCCAACGCGAGCCGGTGCTCAAAAAGCTTTTGATCAACGCCAACCAGCCGCCCGGGCCGACCGCCCCGAAGGAAGCGTCAGCCGGCCAGTGAGCGGGCGAGCTCGACCCGCTCGAGGCTGATCGGCTTCTTCTTGCTCACCGCCTCGTGGAGGGGGGTGAGGGTGATCTCGCCCTCGACCTCGCCGATCATCACCCCGCTGGTCCCCTCGACCAGGGTACGGGCGGCCGCCGCCCCCAACCGGCTGGCCAGCACCCGGTCCTTGGCGGTGGGGCTGCCCCCCCGCTGGATGTGGCCGAGCACGGTGACCCGGGCCTCGAAGCCGGTGAGGCCGTGCACCGCCTTGAAGAGGGCCTGGGCCCCGCCGGGGTAGGCGCCCTCGGCGACCACGATGATCGAGGAGCGCTTGCCCTTCTTGAAGGAGGCGGTGATGGTCTCGGCGATCTCCTGAGGGCTCACCGGTACCTCGGGGAGGGCGATCACCTCGGCGCCGCCGGCGATCCCCACCTCCAGGGCGATGAACCCCGCGAACCGCCCCATCACCTCGATGAAGAAGACCCGCTCGTGGCTGGCGGCGGTGTCGCGGATGCGGTCGATCGCGTCCAGGGCGGTGTTGACCGCGGTGTCGAAGCCGATGGTGAAGTCGGTTCCGAAGAGGTCGTTGTCGATGGTTCCGGGGATACCGACCACCGGAATCCGGTGCTCCTCGATCAGGCGCTCGGCCCCCCGGAAGGTGCCGTCGCCGCCGATCGCGACCAGCCCCTGGATCCCGGCCTCGGCCAGCTTTTCGGCCGCCTTGGCCCGCCCCTCCTCGCTCAGGAAGGCCTTGGAGCGGGCGGTGAGAAGGATCGTGCCCCCCCGCTGGATGATGTTGGCCACGTCCCGGGCCCCCAGGGGCACGAGCTCGCCCTCGATCATCCCGGCGTAGCCGCGGCGGATCCCCACCACCTCGACCCCGAGGCCGGCGGCGGTCCGCACCACCGCCCGGATGCCGGCGTTCATCCCCGGTGCGTCGCCGCCGCTGGTGAAGACCCCGATGCGCTTCATGGCCCCTATTTTAGGGCCAGACGGTAGGCCCGGTTGCGGGGGACCCCGGCCCGGGTCAGGGCCTCGGCCAGGTCCCGGCCGGAAAGCCCGCGGGCGCGGAGCGCCTCGACCAGGGCGGCCTCGTCGGGGGGCTCGGGGGCGGCCGGGGGCACCACCAGGACGAACTCGCCCCGGGGCTTTTCGAAGCGCTGGAGGGCCCCCAAAAGCGGCCCCCGGTACACCTCCTCGTGGCGCTTGGTGAGCTCCCGGGCCACCGCAACCGGGTGGTCGGGGCCAAAGAGCTCGGCGAGCTCGGCCAGGGTGGCCGGAAGCCGGTGGGGGGACTCGTAGAGCACGGTGGGCCGGTCGTCGGCCCGGATCCGGGCCAGCCGCTCCCGCCGCTCCCGGCCCTTCCGGGGCAGGAACCCCTCGAAGGCGAACCGGCGCACGTCGAACCCGGAGGCGACCAGCGCCGGCACGAAGGCGGTGGGCCCGGGCAGGGCCTCGACCCGACCGCCCCGGGCCAGCACCCAGGCCACCAGCTCGGCGCCGGGGTCGCTGATCCCGGGGGTGCCGGCGTCGGTGACGTAGGCCAGGGTGGGGTAGCGGGAAAAGAGGGCAGGGAGGCGCCCCAGGGTGTGCTGGTCGAGCCGCACCAGCCGGGTCCGGATGCCGTAGTGTTCCAGCAGGACCCGGCTCCGGCGGGTGTCCTCGGCGGCCACCGCGTCGGCCTCCTTGAGCACCCGCAGGGCGCGGAGGGTGATGTCCTCGAGGTTCCCGATCGGGGTCGGGACCAGGATCAGGCGCACCGGCTCCAGCCTACTTCCCGAGCTGGCTGTAGAGGGTGGCGGCGAGCACCAGCCCCCCGCCCAAAAGCCCCCGGGGGCCCAGCGCCTCGCCCAGCAACAGGTAGGCGAAGATCGCCGCCCACACCGGCTCCAGGGCGTAGATCACCGCCGCCTCGGCGGCCGAGACCCGGCTCTGCCCCAGCGAGATCAGCCAGGTGGCGAGGGCGGTGGCCACCACCCCGAGGTAGACCACCGCCGGCCAGGGCACCGCCGCCGGGGCCGGCCGGTCGATCGCCACCCACAGGGCCGACCAGGCCAGCACCCCGAAGATCTGGGCCAGCGTCAGGCGGCCCACCGAGAGGCGGCGGGCGTAGTCCTCCAGCCGGAGGATCAGGATCGCGTAGGTGACCGCCGTCCCCAGCGTCCAGAGGTCGCCCCGGTTGGGGGGGGCGCCGTCGTAGGTCAAAAGCCCCACCCCGGCGAAGGCGAGGGCGGCCCCCAGCCAGACCCGCCGGGGCACCGCCCGCCCCAGCGCGCCGGCGAAGACCGGCACCAGCACCACGCTGAGGGCGGTGATGAAGGCGCTCCGCCCGGCGGTGGTGGTGGCCAGCCCCACCGCCTGGGTGCCGTAGCCGAGGACCAGCCAAAACCCCAGCTCCAGCCCGGCGAGCCCCCAGCCCCGGCGGCGCACCAGCCAGGGCACGAAGAGGAGGGCGGCCACCAAAAACCGCAGGAAGACCAGCAGGCTGGGGGGAAAGCTCGCCACCGCCCCCCGGATCACCGCGAAGGAGGAGCCCCAGATCAGGGTGAGGAGCACCAGGACCAGCGCGCCGGCGAGCCGGGGGCTCACGGCCGCCCCCGGCCCAGGAGGCTCGCCAGGTAGCCGAGGAGGTTCAAAAGCAGGCTCAGGAGGACCGAGAGGAGCAGCATCGAGGCCAGCGGGATGTAGACCCGCACCCCGTCCCGCTCGATGCGGATGTCGCCGGGGAGGTGGCCGAACCAGGCAAAGAGCCGGGGGGCGTAAAGCAGGAGCGCCCCCAGGAGGGCCAGCACGATCCCCACCACCAAGAGCCAGCGACCGAGCTCCATCGGCTGCCTTTCTACCCCATCCCGGGGGCGCCGGCAAGCCGCCGGGATGGTTAGGCTAGGGGCATGGAGTTCACCATCCGCGAGGCCGCGACGCTGGAGGACGCCCTGGCCACCGAGGAGCTCCAGATCGCCGCCTGGAACTTCTCGGACCGCGAGGTCGTCCCCCACTCCTCGATGATCGTCGCCCGGCACACCGGCGGCCTGGTGGCGCTGGCCTGGGTGGGCGACCGTCCGGCGGGGTTCGTCTACGGGCTCGCCGCCTGCGAGGGCGACCGCCGCTGGCAGCACTCCCACATGCTGGCGGTCCACCCCGACTTCCAGGGCACCGGCGTCGCCCCCGCCCTCAAGTGGTTCCAGCGCGACTGGGCGCGAAAGCGCGGCGTCGGCCTGGTGACCTGGACCTTCGACCCCCTGCTCACCAAGAACGCCCGGCTCAACTTCGGCAAGCTCGGGGCCTACGCCGACACCTACTACCAGGACTTCTACGGCGTCCGCACCGGCCTCTACGCCGGGCTCCCCGCAGACCGGCTGTACGTCAAGTGGGAGCTCGACCACCCCCGGGTGGTCGCGCGGGCGACCGGGGCGGTGCCGCCGCCCCCCGAGCCCGAGGGCGAGCCCCTCAACGTCACCGCCGGCGAGGGGCCCGACCTCCGGCCGGAACGGCTGCTGGAGCCCAAAGCCGAGCGGGTCTACCTCGAGGTCCCCCGCGACATCGAGGCGATGAAGCGGCACGACCTCGCGCTCGCCCGGGCCTGGCGGCTCCACACCCGCGAGGCCTTCAAGACCGCCTTCGCCCAGGGCTACCGGGCGGTGGAGCTGGCCCGCCGGGGCCCGCGGGTCTATTACCAGCTGGAAAAGGCCCCTCGCTAGCCCCACCGCCCGGGTGAAACGGAAGGGACGGGGCGCTTGGCCCCGTCCTGGTGGTGGGCGACGGTGGACTTGAACCACCGACCTCACGCTTATCAGGACTAAAAAGTTTTTCCATCCTCTTTGTGAGCCCTTCGGTGGGACCGACCGTTATCGGTGTTACCAGCGCTTCATTTTTCCTCCTTTCAGCTCGTTTGAGGGGCGAATGGTGGTCAACGGGTGGTCACGGCAACCGGCGCACCAGCTCCATGATGATGAGCACCCCGGTGGAGATGATGGCGATCAGGGTCGCCGCGATCTTCGGCCAATCGGGGGCGCCGGACCTGGCGTCGAGGCGCTCGCGGATGTACTTCACGTCGGCTCTGAGTTCAACCAGGAGCCGGCGGGTGGCGTTGTGCTCGGTATCCACCCGTTTCATGTCGGCTCTAAGGTCGGCGACGTGGGCCTCCAGCACCGCCACCTGGCGATCGAGCACGTCGAGCCGCTCGTGCACGCGTCTGAGCTTGTCGTCGTCGAATTCCCCCAACGTCACCACTCCCATCCGCCCATCACCGCGAAGCGGAACGCTCCGGGATCCCCCGGCACCGGCTTCGCAACCTCCACCGCGAGCCAGTACCACGCCCCCTCGTAGATCGCCGCCGTGTAGGGGGTGGCCTCGACCTCGGGCAGGCGGAGGTCGAGGCCGGCGGTGACCTCGATGGGCCCCAGGCGGGCCAGGGTCTCCTCGAGGTAGCCGCGCAAGCTGAAGCCCGTCGGTCCGTACTCGGCGCGGAACCCTGCCCGGCCGGCCAGGACCAGGCTAGCGGGTGCGAGCGCGGCCGTAGTCGCTAAGACCCAGAGGCTTGTTCGCCACCGCACGGCCGTACCCCACCAGCAGGAGCCCGGCGGCCCCCAGGAGCTTCAGTACCTCGTCGGGGATCGGAGGCAGGCCAAGAGCCTGCTCCAGCGCCTGGTAGAAGAGCACGATGGCGGTGACCACCATGCCCCAGAAGGTCTTGCTTTTCCAAAACGCCTTTTTCTCTTTCATGGTTTCCCTCCTAATAGGCCCAGAAGTGGGCCACCAGCATGCCCATTGCGGCGAGCAAACTCGCCGCCAGGAGCCAGACTTTCCAGGGGCGGTGGTTCAGCTCGATTCCGGTGTTCTCGCTGATCGTCCGCCCGGTTCGTGCGATCTCGATGCGCTCAGCGATAAGGAGCGCGGCGCCGAGGATCGCGTAGCCGACGGCCAGGGAGTAAAACCCAAGGCCCACCGCCACCACCACCAGCAGGGCCCAGAGCAGGGCCACCGCGTGCCAGGATCGGAAGAACGCCCTCATCACGCCCTCCGCACGTAGAGCTTCTCCCCCACCCAGCGGGCCGCTGCCAGGGGGTGCTCGTGCCCGTCGAGGAAGAACCGGTGGACCCGGATCAGACCGCCGGGGTGCTCGAGCTCCATTGCTCTGGCGTAAATGCTCGCGATCCGGCGCATCCAGCCGCGGCCGAAGTGGGCGAAATGGCGAAGCCGGGCGTAGTAGAGCGTCCGGTCGCGGTGCAGGTAAGCCAGCCCGAGTAGCGGGTGCAGGCGGAGGACGTCGGCCAGACGGCGCTCAAACGCCCGCGCGGTGCTCACCCCGTGCTGCACGGCGGCGTCGAAGAGGTAGAGGGCGATGCCGGGGTGGCCGGCGGCGTCCCAGTAGGCGGCCGCCGGGACCCAGTAGCGCTCGCGGTAGATCGCCCGGACCTCGTCCTCGCCGATCTCGGCCACCGGCCGGGGCGGCTCGCCGCGATCCCGCCTCCAGGCATTGTAGGTGGCCTGGGTGATGCCCCGGTTGGTGGCTCCGCCGGGGTCGTTGGCATCGTTGACGTAGCCCCCCTCCCAGCGGAGGACCTCGGCCAGGGCGAGTTCGAAGGTGCTCATAAAAAAGGCCCCGCTTCGCGCGGGGCCGTGCTCACCTCCTTCTTGGTTCAGGTTGCCACCGTCCAGGGACAGGTCTCGGGGTAGGGATCCCAGTCAGGACCGACAAGCCAGTCGAGGCCTTGCTGGCGGGCGGCCTCCAGCGCGGCGTTGATGCCGGCGATGGTGGTCGCCGACTGAACAGCCTGGTAAACGCTCTTAAACGCCGTCTGCCCCTGCTGGATCAGGGTTTGGAGCTGGGTGCTCGAGCGCCCACCAGGGGGCGGAACCCCCAGCGCTTCCGCCTCCTGGGCCTCAGCGAGCTCGGCGCGGATCACATGCAGGGCGGCAGCGGCGTTGAGCTGGAGCCTGCGCTGGGCCGCAGCCCGCACCCGCGCCACCCAGTCGGTGACTAAGGTTGGGTCCCCATAGACCAGCCCACCGTCGGGGTATCCACCGTGAGCGATGATGAGGTAGGTATCGGTGGTACCCACCATTGCCGGGTCATCCGGCCAGGGCGGGGGGTTGAGCGGGTCCGCCACCCGCGCAGGCCAGTCGCGGAGCAGTTGGCGGTAAACCCGCCACCCGGCGCGTGCGGCGGCCGATATGGAGGCGTCGGGCGCCTCCACCCAGTCGCTTTGCGCCAGGCGCTGGGCGCGCTGGGCTCGGATGGCCTCCATTGCCGCATGCTGGCGGTCGGCGAGTGTCTCGACCTGGAGCTTAGCCATTTAGGACCTCCTCGGGCTTGCTATCTGGCTCCCCAGGCTGGTGCCAGTAGAGGAGCACTACGTGTAGATCGCCCGCGTCGTTCACCTCGGCCCTCACGACGGGCGAGAACGGCAATACATCGGGCACGATCTCCATCACGCGGTCGCCGGGCTGGAGGGCCGAAAAATCGAACGCCTCGCTGAGGCCGTCTGGCTCTAGCGTTGCCGTGAGTACCCGGCCGGACCAGGAGTAGGCGATGCGCTTGCCCGGGAGCCCGAACTGAGAGTTATAGCTGATTCTAATCATTTCCACCTCCCGATGGCAACGTAGCGGCATGTTGCGTTTATCGACGCCCCGCCATAACTGCTCCTCCATGCCACACGTACGGTTGTGCCATCAGGTGCATCCATACCTCCTTGCTCGTAGAATGCGGCCCCATTGATGTTCGTGCCCTCAATCACGCTCCCAGCCGGTTTGGGGGGATTGACGAATGCCGCAGGAAGGGTTATTGTTGCTGCCTGCTTCGAGCCGTCTGCGGTGAAGTTGCCCAAGTCAACCATCCCCCAGCAAATCTGCGTCCCGTCCGCGAACCGCACGTACTCGCCGTTTGCGTTGGAGCCGTAGGCCACGATTGGGGTTCCGCTGGCGTCGAGAGGCATGCCGTTGGCATCGAGGGTGGCTAGGCCGCCCGCCTGCCCGGCGGCGGCCCGCTTGCTGACTCCACCCTGCACCACCGGGATCAGGTCACCTGGGGCTACCGTGGCTTGCGCCAGGGATGCTAGCCAGTTCGAGAACGTCTTGTTCGCCACCTATATTCCCTCCTCCCAAAGGATCAGGTAGGACCCGCCGTCGTCGGTGAGCATGTCGGCGCCGTCGTCGCTGGTCAGAGGTCCGGCACGGCTCACCGCGTCCGCGATCCAGCGGAGCTCGAGGGTGTAGCTGAATGCCCCGCGCGGCTGCACGCCGCCCGCGCCCTGGAAAGCGGCGAGGTGCGCGACCACCGCGTCGCCGCCGTGCTCGACGTAGAGCCAGCGAGCGGCCTCGGCGGCGTTCGTGAGCGCCTCCACCGCCTGGGCGCCGCTTGCGCCGCCGGTGGCCCCGGCGTACGCGGTGATGGCCACCTCGCGGGGCAGGTCATTGCCCAGTCCGACCTCGACGTACTGCTCGGACTGGGGCGGGCGCACCACGTCGAGGGCCCACGCGTGCTGAAGCAGGCTCTCGATGCCGGAGACGGCCACGATCCTGGTCTCGCCTCCGGCGCCGTCGTCCAGGTAGACCTGCATGCTCGCCTCCTACCAGACCCAGACCACCCGGCCACCCATGCTGGTGCTCGACCAGTAGGGGGCGGTCGGGAGCAGCTCGAGGCGCACCTCGATCAGCCCCTGGGCGGGCAGCAGCCGGGTGGTTTCGTAACCCTTCAGGCCAAAAAACGCCCGCGAGATCGTCTCCGAGCCCTCGGTGTAGCGAAGCGTCCCGCCTGCTTTGGCGATGGCCAGGATGCGCGAGAGCTTAGCGAGAGCCGCTCCATAGTCCGCCTCGTGAATGCCGACCTCGACGACGAGCGGCTTGGCCTCGGGAAGCCGGTCGCCCCGCACCTTGATTCCCGCCGAGGAGTCGTAGGCCTCGACGGCGATCGCGTGGTCGAGGCTGGGGGTGTTGAGGACGGTCAGCGTCTCCGTGTTGGTGCCGTCGGTGATCGTCCAGGGCACGGGTCACCTCCTCCTGGTCAGGGCCAGGGCGGTGCCCTCTGCCTCCTTGCGGCGCCGGTCAGCGAGGATGCGGATGGCCCGGGCGGCCGGATCGGCGCCGCGCGAGCCCATCCTGGCCACGCTCCGCATGCGGCGGGGGGTCCACTCGTACTCCCAGGTCTCCACCTCGCCGGTGAGGTCGCCGCCGGGGGCGCCGGTGACGGTGAGGTAGCGGGCAGGCGGGTGGTAGCCCGGCCACTCGACCTCGGCGGGGGTTTGGGATGGTAAGCGGATGAGGGAGCGAGCGTAGTTATCAAGTCTGACGGTGTCGTATTCGTAGAACTCCACTTCGTAGACCTTTCCCGACGCCGGGATGCCACCCATGTCTAGCCAGGTACCAGCCGTTTCACAAAATCCGCTGGGCCCCAGGACGGGCAAAACGAGCTCGATTAAACGCGGTTTGCCGCCAGTATTTGGGAGGTCTATACGCAACCAGTCACCGGTAATCGCCCCAGCGTTTGTGCAGGAGTGCCTCAGAGTCGCTGTGCCACCCGCTTCGGTGGACTCATAGATGATCGTGGCGCGCGGGGCATAACGCTGGGTCCCAGGGCCCGGTGTTGCTGTCAGATCACCTGGGCCGGATGCGTATGTGGCCGCATTTCCGTCACTTGCGTTGGTAGGATTGCTGACCGTACCGCTGACATTGCTTCCGCGCTCCGCCCACGGCACAATGGCATCGCGGTACACATATGCCTTTTCCGCCCCATACGTAGCATTACTCGGGTCTTCGTAGTAGTGAACATAGTACCGATTTGGTAGATCACGTTGCTCATACCCGTATCCAGCACCGGAAAACGACTCCCATACCTCGGCATTTCCTGGCGCGGGCGGTAAAGCCATCAGGAGCGCTACCTGAGTCACGACCTCCTCCCCTTCAACAGGAAGCCAGTTTAGGCCGTGCTCGGCATAGCCGACCGAAATGGACGAAGACTCTGGCGCGAACCAGAATGCCCCGGTGGCATCTACACCCCACGTAATACCTGGAACGCTACGCGCTAAATCAGAGAGCACCTGGGCAAGCGGAACCAAAATGCTAGGACCCATTACGATCTTCCGGCCCGTGTCCGGCACCCGCGCCGGGTCATAGGTGATCGCCGGATGCAGGAGCCTTGAGGCGATGTCCCGCACGATCGCGCCCACATCTTGCTCGGCGTAGGTTGTCGAGTCCATGAGCCGTTGTTGCAGGAGCCGATCCGCCCCCACCGCCACGTACCCCCGCACCCGGCCGTCATTCGCTGGCCAGGAGGTCTCGATGTAGCCGTAGAACGCCGGCTGCCCATCCACCAGGAGCTGCACCACATCGCGGGCGGCGATGTCGACCTTAGAGGGCGCCGCCTGGAACCGCATCTGCTCGCAGTTGCCGTCGCCCCGGACCGACCACCGGAACCCCTCGGCGATGCCACCCGGACTGGCGTCGGTGTAGGTGGCCTTGAGCGTGGCCTTGTTGGGCGTCCAGACGCGCAATTCCCAGCTCAACGCCGGCCTCCCCTTAGCGTGTGTCGAGTAGTAGCGGATGTCCTGCTGAGGCTCACGCAAGCCCCCGCACGCTGTAAGCCAGATCGCCAGAAAGGCGAACGTCCACGCTAATCCGAGCTTTCGCAAACCGATCCACCGCCTCCCCGAACTTCGCCACGTGCCGGCCCATCTCGTCCACCCAGGCAGGAGCGGCGAGCACCGGGGCCGTGGGTAGCTCGTAGCGGATGGTCTGGGTGCCGGGGGTGGTCAAGCCGCCCTCTCCCCCGCTCTTCCCGCCCCTGAGGCCGGCCATTTCTCGACGGAAGGGCTCGAGCACCCCGGCGATCTTCTTGGTCAGCTCGGGCACCTGGGCCGCAATGTCCCGGACGTACGTCCGGGCGGCTTCGTAGTTGCCCTTGGCCAGGGCCTCGGTCAGCTTGGTCAGCGCCTCACCGAGCACGCCCTTGAAGATCGCCCCCTGGATCACCGCCTCGATGACGGCGTTCTCGATCGCGGAACGGAGGCCCTCCTTGAGCTGCTCCTGCCAGTCCTGGGCGCCCTCGAGGAACGCCCGCATCGCGTTCCTGAGCCCGCCGAGGACCCCTTGCTCCAGGGTCTGGGCGATCTTCAGCGCGAACTTGTCCACCTCGACCTTGTACCGGTCGACGCTGATCAAGCCGAAGAAGTAGCGTTCCTGGTACTTCTTGATGCGAGCGTAGGCGCGCTGGTGGATCAGCACCATCTGCTCGCCGAGCTTCTCGTAGGCGGCCCTGGCCCGGTTCAGGCTCTCGACGGTAGCCTGCCAGGTGAGCTTGTAGAGGCCCTCGGCGATGGAGCCGAAGAAGCTGAAGACCTTGCTCAGGAGCCCGCCCACCACCGGGATGGCCTTGGCCAGGTCGGCAAAGCCGCCCCAGAGATCCCGGATGGCCGCGCCGGTGTCCTTGCCCACCTTGCTAAACGAGGAGAGCACGCGGTTGAGGCCGGAGTAGACGGTCTGGATGGTGCTGACGTACCGCTCGGCGAGCCGGAGGCGCTCCCTTTCCTTACGAGTCAGCTCCTCGGCCTTTTTGATCTCCATCTCCCGCGCCCGGAGCAGGCTTCGTTGATACTGCAGGTGCTCGCGGTAGAGCTGGCCCTGGTACGTCCAGACCTTGCCAAGTTCCCTCGCCGCCCGCCGCCGGTCCGCCTCGGCAGCGGTGAGCTTGGAGGCTTCAGCAAGGAGCCGGCGCATGCGGGCGATCTCCATCTGCCGCGCCCGGAGCAGGCTTTGCTGGAGCTCGAGGTGCTCCTTCTCAAGCTCGTTTAGCCGCTTTTGCTCGGCGCGGATCTCGGCGAGGGCCTGGCGGCGGTCCCGCTCCGCGTCGGTGAGCTTGGAAGCGGCCTCGAGGGCCTCCCGTTCGGCCTCGGCCTGGGCTCGCATCTCGGCCCTGAGCCCCCCGTGGCGGCGGCGGTAGCCTGGCATGCGGAAGAGCCAGGTTGGGGTCTGGCCGCCGCTGGCGGTCGGCGCCTCCTCTCGCGGCGACACCACGCCCAGGAAGGCCTGCGCGTACTCGGCCACCCGCGGCGCGGTCTGGCCGAGGAGATCCAGCTGGCGCCGGATGGCCTCGTTGAGGGAGAGGATCTTGTCCTTCGCCTGGTCCGCCTTATCGCCGGTCTGCTCGAGGCCAGCATTTAGCTGTGGGATGGGCGCGCTCCCGCCGCCCGCCAGCGCAGTCAGGCTCTTGCTCAGCTGGCGGGCTCCGGCAACGATCTCGCTGAAGGCCTTCTGGGTCGCCCGGGCGGTTTCGCCGAGCGTGCCGTCCATCGTCATAAAGAGCCTGGTCAGCCCGTCCTCGGCGAGTTTGTTGGCGCGGTCGAAGAAGACGGCGCTCTGCTGCGTCGCTGCGTCGAATGCCTGTGCGAGGCTTCCCGACAGCGCGGTAGCGGCGGTTTGCAGGGCGAAACGGGCGCCCGCTATGTTTCGCTCCTGGATCGCTTTCCATGCCCGATCCAGGAAGAAGAGCGCTCGGCGAAAAGCATCCATCATGCCGCTCAGCGCTCGCCGCCAGAACGCGATCACCCCGGCCGCGTCGGCAACCACGGCCTGGAAGATCTTCCCGAGCCCGCTGATCGCCTGGGCCCCGAGCGCGGCCCAGCGCTTGAGATCGGCGAGGGATACGCCGAGGGCCTCGAGCGCCTTTACCGCCGCGTACCCTGCCGCGGCCCAGGGGGCGAGGCGGGCGGCAAAAAGCGCGAGGCCGCGGATGGCCTGGACCAGGGCAGGCAGCAAGGCGCCGGTGATGGCTCCGGCGAGCTCGAAGATGCTCCGGGCGTGCTCCCTCAAAAACCGCCGGATCCCCCCACCCTCGAACCACGCCCGCACCCGGTCGAGCCAGGCGAGGAACGCCTGCATGCCCTCCCGAACGTGGAAAGTGCGGTCGAGGTCCTCGCCCAGGGCGGCGAGCGTGCGGGTCAGGTTGTCCTTGATGTTGGACCAAATGCCGAGGAGCGTTCGGCTCTGAAGCTCCATCATGCCTGCGAAGCGCTCCTGCATGCCCTCGAGGATCGCCGAGACCCCAGTGGCGGCGTCGATGGCTCCCTGCTGGGCGAGCTTCATGGCGGTGGGGATGTCGACGCCGATCTTCTTGGCGAGCATCTCCCAGGCGGGGATCCCGGCCTCGGCGAGCTGGCGCATCTCCTCGGCCGACACCTTGCCCTTGGCCCGGATCTGGCCGAGGGCGAGCACTACCCGATCCAGGAGGGCGCTCGAACCGCCGAGGGCGGCCACCGCGTCGCCAACCGCCCGCAGGGTGGGGATCACCTCCTCAGCCTTGAACCCGAGGGCGAGGAGGAGCTGGACCTGCTGCTGTAGCCCCTCGATCTCGAAGGGCGTCTTGGCGGCGAAGTCGTAGAGCTCGCGGAGGAAGCGGTCGGCCTTCTCCGCTGAGCCCAGCATGGTGGTGAAGGCGATCCGCATCTGCTCGAACTGGCCGGCGGTGGCGATCGCCTTCACGCCGAGCCCGGCGAGGCTCGCCCCGGCGGCGGAGACCGCCGCCGCCAGCTTCAGGCTGTGCGGGGCGGCGGCCTCGAGTTCGGCGTTCAGTCTGGCCGCCGCCGCCTTCGCCCGCTTCAGCTCCCCCTCGAGGCCCTTCAGGGCCCCCTGGGCCCGCTTCAGGGCCCGGGTGGCCTCGTCCCTGAGGCGGAGGACGATCTCCAGTTCATTGCGCGGCACGGCGGGCCTCCAGTTCGGCCTTCTGGCGCTCCTTCTCGGCCATCAGCTGCTCGTGGGCACTGCCCTCCTCGAAGATGCGGAGGAGCAGCTCAAGCCTGCCGATTGGCATGTGGAGGAACTCGATCGGGCTCGTCCCGTACGTCTTCCCCATGTAATGCAGGGCCCGGAGCCACTTCACGAAAGGATTCCCGGTCCTGGGCCACCTCATCGGGCCGGATCTCGCCGGAGACCTCACGCAAGCGGCGCTCGAGGGCGGCGAGGATCTCCTCCCCGTACTGATCCCGGACCCAGGCCCGGAACACGCTCACCGGCACCGACCCATCCGGGCACTTGCCCTCGAGGGCCTCGTGGTCGAAACAGATCGCGACACTCACGACGCCGTAGACGTAGTAGGCCTCCTCCAGCCGCCCGGCGAGGAGGGCCGCCTGGGGCACGTCGGCGGGGTCCAGGGTCTCGGCGCTGGCCTCTCCGGCGGTGAGGAACCGCCCCACCGCGTCCGGCGCCACCCCCAGGCGGGGGATGATCTCGATCGCCCGGACCGGGCGCAGGATGAGCTCTTCGCCGTCGGGGAAGCGGAAGACGAACCGCTGGGCCTGGTACTCCTTGAGCCTCTCGGCGATTCCCATGCGCCCTCCTAGTAGCTGGCGGTGTCGTTCACCAGAACCACGTCAATGAACTCGCCGGTGGTCGGATCGAGCTCGGCGGCCAGGGTGACGGCGGCGGTGAGGCGGCCGCTTGCGGGGATCGGCTGCGAGTGGGCGGCGACCACCGCCCTGTGGAAGGTGATCGTCAGGCTCTTCGCGCCCCGAGTCCAGACGAAGTCGTAGCGGTTGGCGGTGTCGTTCACAAAGTCGCCGTAGATGGCCGCGTCGTTGAACTCGAGGGTGAGCTGAGCCTCGGCGGTCACCGTCCCGATGTCCATCGCCGCGATGACGTCCGACCCCGTCGCTTCGACCGGCTCGAAGTTGTTGTTGATGGTGATGTCAAGACTTTCCACCCGGAGCCCGAGCGGCGAACCGCCCCGGCTGACCGCCAGGTCGCGGAAGTCGAAGACGGCGTCGGTGGGGAAGGTCGGCGTGGCCTCGGCGACCCCGTTCTGGTGATCCCGGAAGACCCAGTTGAGGTCCATCTTGAGGTAGTCGTTGGCGGGTTGCTTGAAGCCGATCTGTCCCAGCTGGCCGCCGGTGTAGCGCCGGGTGACCCCGTCAGCGGTCCACTGAAGCGAGTAAGGCGGGCGGGGGTGGTCGTTCGCCACGGGTAGCGTGTCAGCCTTGAAGGTGTGGGTGTAGGGACCGGTGCCGGTGGTGGTCGGAGCGCCCAGCAGGGCCACAAGCAGATGCCCCATCGCGTCAGTGTAGGCGGGGATCCCGCTCATGCCGCCCCGTACGCTCTTCCGGCCGGCGCCCGAACGCAGCTGAGCGATCGTGGCGTGAGGCCCCTCAATGCGGAGCCGGCCGATCTCGATGTTGATGTCCTTGGTACCGGGAAAGAAGACCGTGGGGGGCACGCCGGTGCCCCAGGCGGCCTCCTTGCCCAGGCCGATGTGAGCTAGTTGCGCGACACCCATCACTTACCTCCTTTGCTCTTCCTCTTGGGCTTCGGCTCCTCGAGGGCCTCGAAGGCCCCGGTGGCGAGGAGACGCTCGCCCTCTTCCTTGCTCACCTCAACGACCTGCCCCGGGCGGAGGCCCGGGGCGAAGGCCTTGGCGTTCTTGTTCGGTACGTATCTAAGCTTCACTCGATGGCCCTCCTGATCCAGAAGCCGATCGTGGCCTCAAAAAAGAGGCCGCCCCAAGCAGCCTCCTGGGCGGTGATCGGTTCAACCGTTGGCTCGGGCTGCCACTCGATGAAAGTTTCGCTGCCGAATGGGTTGCCGGCCTCGGCAATGGCCTTTAGGGCTGCGTCACGAGCGTCCAGCAAAGTCTGGTAGCTGGCCTCGAGGTCGGCCCCAGTGGCCACCGCGAGCCGCACCACCCACCGCTCCATGACCGCGTAGCGTCCCAGGCCGCTGGAACCGCCCAGGGTGGCCTCGGCCACGGCGATGTCCGCCTGGCGGTCGGCCAGGTCGTGGGCGCTGCCGCGCACCACCGTCCAGCCGGGCAGGGCGGCCTCGAGGGCGGGGGCGATGACGGCGATGACGTCGCTAGCCTTCACGTGTGGAACCTCCCCAAGATGCGGGTCGCCGCCTCGGCGAAGTGGCGGGGGAAGTCGTCTGCGGCGGCCCTGGCCGCTGGCCAGAGGAACGGCCGCTTCGGGATCCGCACTTGCTTGGCCCGGCGCCAGGGGCCGGTGGGGCGGTCGGTGTCCCAGGGCTGGTAGAGCCGGAACACCAGCCAGGGCTTCCGTTTTGCCCGGATCACCGCCCCGTACTCGTGGACGTGGGCATAACGGGCTGCCGGGCCCTTGACGTAGATCCTCTGCTCGGCGATCGCGCCGGGCGCCCGCTGGACGTAAGGACCGAGGCTGATGCCCCGGTAGAGGGCGCCGCTCCTGGCGATGAGGCCGGGCCGACCACGGGTGACGTTTTCCCTGGCCCGGGCCCGGGCGTCGGCGGTGGTCCGCCGGAAGGCGGCGTTGGCCACCGCAATGACGTTGGCCTCGATCGCCAGCAGTTGGCGGGGGATCTTGAACTCGACCTCCATCAGGTCACCTTGGCCAGCTCGGCCACGATCCGGCCGCCCACCAGGCGCACCCGGGCCACCCGGTAGCGCTCGCCGCTCGCGGCCACCAGCGTGTCGCCCTCTTGCACGTCGTCGCGGGTGACCAGGCGCATCGAGGGGACGTAGTCGGCGAACACGGCGGCCTCGAGGCCTGGCCTGGGCTCCCCGAACCAGGCGGAGACTGCCTGGCCGGTGCGCTGGTTGGTCAGGAGCTCCCTCACCACCTCGGCGCGATTCCCTTGCCGGCCGCTGGGCCGCCTTTCGCCACGATCAGCTCGTCCACCCAAGCGCCGGCCCGGCGGATGGCGGCGGCGGCCTCGCGGGCGGTGCGGAACTGCTGGAAGACCCCGCCGACGCTGATCCGCTCAAGCCAGACGGGGTTAGCCTCGAGGGCCCTCGCCGCCGCCTCGTGGGGCCGGTACCAGACGTTGCCGTCCGCGTCGGTGACCGCCGTGGCGTCGAGCCAGGCCTGCCACTCGGCGTCCTCGAGGGAGTGGTCCGGCCAGGCCCCCGACCCCGCCGGGACATCGGCGGCGAGACGCCGGGCCCAGGCCAGGGCCCAGGCGGCGCTCTTGGGGTCGGCGAGGGCGAGGTCGGCGGGGTTGTAGGTCCGGGCCACGGCGGTCTACCTCAGAGCTTCCCGGCCTGCTCGAGGACCTCCTTGACCACCGATGGTACCTCGACGGTCTCCCCCCGCTTGATGCGGTACATCTTCCCATTGACGGTCACGTCGACCGTCTCGGGCTCGCCAGGGAGGACCGGGAGCTTGATCTTGACCCTGGTTTCCTTTGCTTGTTCTGCCTTAGCCATCACTCACCTCCTTAGCTCACGGTGTGCTCGATGCGGACCATGAAGTTGTCGTTCAGGATCTTCACCGCCAGGTAAGCCTTCCACCCCATCGACCATTTCTGGTCCAGGGGGTCGGCGGTCCCGCCCGAGCCCACCGGCTTGTAGATAGTCTGCAGGTTGTTGCCCTCGAGGGTCACCACGCCGTAGGCATCGGCGCCAATCACCAGGGTGGCGTAGACGTCCGCCGGAGGGGTGCCGCCACCGGCGCCGGCCCACACCTTGGCGTTGGTGGTCTCGATGAAGCGGACGCCGTAGAGCCGACCGATCTCGCCGGCGAAGATCCGCTGGGCCCCGGCGTACTGGTTGGGGGTTTTCCAATCGGGGTCGTTCATCAGGTCGTACACCGCGTCGGGGTGCACGATGGCGATGAAGTCGCCATCCACCGCGGGCCGCGCGTTGACCCGTTTGAGGGTGCGGACCGCCTTCTTGATCTCGGCCACGCTGAGCACGTCGCCGGCCACGATGGCGCTCCGCGAAGCCCGTCCATTGGCGTACTGCACGTTGGTGCCGGTGACCAGCACGTCCCGGACGATCTGATCCAGGGAGTTGCCGGCCTGCTCGCCCAGAAGCTCGGCGGTCTCGGTGAGGATCGGGTCGATCGCGGTCTCCAGAACCTGGTCGGTGCCGAAGACCACGTCGCCGTACTGGGCGAGGGCGGCGGTCAGGGCGGTCACCGAGAGGCTCTGACCGGCGGGCGGGGTGCCCTCGGTAAGCGGGGTGGTGGCCGCCGGCAGCGAGTCGAACCGCCGGAACTCAATGGTCTTGCCGCTGGCGCGCCGGATGGACCGCTGCTGGCCGAACTGGGCGTGCACGAACCGGGGCACCGCCCGGGCCAGAAGGGTCCGATCGTAGAAGGTCTTGATCTCTGCCGGAAGGGAACCGGTGGTGTTCAGGGCCATTTCCTACCTCCTCAGAACTGGACGCTCTCCCCCGCCTTCACCCGGGCGACGAGTTTTTCGAACTCTTCGTCGCTGAGAGCGGCGGGGTTGATCTTCCCGCCGGAGGGCGGGTTGGCCCCCGCGTCCCTGGGGGCCGTTTGGGGCTTCAGAAAGGGGTAGCGCTCGAGGAGCTTCTCGACGTCCACCCCCTCCTCGGTGAGCAGGCCGTCGCGCTCGGCCAGGGCCAGGGCGGCCTCGACCCGCTTCAGGTCGCCGCCAAGGGCGGGCATGATCTCCGCTTTGACCTCGGCGAGGAAGGCCCGCCGCTGCATCTCCTGGTAGGCCTGCTCCATCTCGGCGACCCGTTCCTCGAGGGTCTTGGCCTTCTCCGCCTCCTGGGCAGTCTGCTTGGCCTTGACCCGGTACTTGGCGGCCTCGGCCCGCAGGCGCTTGACCTCCTGCTCCAGCGCCTGGAGCCGTTCCAGCGCCGCCTTGGGGTCGGGGCCCTCGGGGGCCTGCTCGGCTGCTTCCGCGCCCGCCTGGGGCACGTCGGTCTCGGGGGCCGCCTCCTGGGCGGCCGGTTCGGTTTGGGCTTCCTGGTTCTTCACGTCCTCGCTCATGCTTGCCTCCTGGGCAACGAATGGCCCGCCTCCAGGGCGGGCTCACCACGGGGCGATGCCCCGTTGGCTACGCGTCTATCGGCAGCTCGCTTCGGTGCACGCCGGTCTCCTCGAGGTCCTCGAGGATCCGGTCCCAAAGCACCACCACGTTCCCCTCCTCATCCACGATGCCCTTCGCATCGAGGTAGAACTCGCGGCCGTTGCTCAAGCGCACCCGAACGACCACCAGCTCGACCTTCTCCTCACAGCCGCTCTCATCGTCGTCGGCAGGTTCGAGCCACATGTCGGTGGCACGGGTCACCGCTTGCCTCCGCACTTCTCCGCGTAGATCTTCTGCGCCCGCGCCAGCACCTTGCGGTAACCGTGCGCCGCCGCGAGCCGGATGGCGTCGCGCAGGTCGGCGCAGGAGATCACCCACTCTCCGTTCCGCCAGCGCTTGTAGGGGAACTTACGCTCCGAGGGGAGCAGGAAGACGTGCGCCGGAACCTGGGCCCGCTCCCTCTTCGAGCTCGTGAGGGCTGGGGTCTTGACCTTGGGTCCTTTCATCGTTCACCTCGCCAGGTCGCGCAGACGGGCGTGCGGGGTGTAGACCACCGCGTGCCCGCAGTTGATCCACTCGGCGGGGTCGGGCAGGCGCTGCCAGTCGTGGGGCGCCTCGACCTTCGCGCCGATGTTTGGGCCGCCGGGAAGGGTGAAGAGGGCATTGGCGGGGATGGTCTTGCCCTCGAGGGCGTCGTGCCAGTCGCGGGGCTCCTTCGCCGGCCAGGTGCGGATCCAGGTCTTGAACCCGGCGCCGGCCTCCTCGGCGGCCTCGCGAGCCCCCTCGGCCCAGCCGCCGCGCACCCCGGCACGGACCGCGAGCTTGAGCCACAAGCGGGGGTGGATGCCGGGCCGCTCCCGCACCATGACCGCCTGGAACCGGGCGGCCACCACCCCGCCCCAGTCGTAGGCCCGCTGGATCATGCACTCCAGCCGCGCGGGTGGGGGGTGGGCCTTCAGACCCTTGAGCCACATCGCGTGGGCGGTCCAGGCCGCCTGCGCGGAAACCAGTCGCATGTTGGCCGCCCAGTTCCAGAGGACCCAGATGTCGCCGCGGTCGATGAGCCGGTACATGCGCTCGAGGAGGTCGCGACGCCCCTCGCGCTCGAAGCGCTCTTCGAGGCGGCGGATGATCTCACCGAGCTTTTCAAGCGTCACGCGTTACCTCCCCCGAGAACCCGGGCCAGCACGTCCGGCGTGACCACGTCCTTGTTGGCCTCAAGCCACCGGTTGAGTTCCTCGTCGCTCCAGGTGGGCAGGTAGGGCTGCACCTCGCGGGCAGCCACCGCCAGGGGGATCACGCCCTTCTCGTAGAGCACGAGCACCCCCTGAATCACCTGGTCCCGGATGTAGTCGCGGTTGGGCAGGACCACCACCTCGACCGGCTCGGCCCCGACCAGCGCGGCCAGGTCGGCCACCAGGTCGGTGAGCAGCTCGGAGAGTACCCGGGCGGTACTCTTGGCCTCCTGGTAGAAGCGGCGGTTGGCCTCCTTGAGCGCCTCCCCCGACGGGCTGTCGTTACCGAGGAAACCGCCGGGCAGGGCCATCGCGTCCCGGAGGCGCTCGAGCTTCACCGCCCGCTGCTCCCTGAGCTCGGCGAGGGAGCCGGGGGCGCTCCACTCGAACTCGCCCTGAACCGGCAGGCCAGGGGCGATCTGCTGCACCTCGGTCTCGGGGCCGAAACGGGGGACCGGGTAGGCCGCGTATTCCTCGACCCGGGCCAGGAAGAGCTCCGAGGCCATCAGGTCGCGCAGCATCGGCACCGCCCAGAAGAACGGGCTCCAGGGAAGCCCCTCCGGGGTCAGGTCATAGAAGGCGAAGCGGGGCGTGAGCCCCTCGAGAACCCGATCCGGCGGGTAGCCGAGGTCGGTCGGCGTCTGGAGCTCGCGCCACTCGCGGACCTGGCCGTCCTCAATGTCCCAGACCCTCACCCAGTAGCGGATCCCCCGGCGGGTGGTGACCGTCTTGGCCTGGTAGAGCCCGGTCACCACGTCGGCGTCCATCGGGTGGGTGTAGGGCTCGATGTAGCCGGTGAGCCGGCCGATCCGGGGCGGGCCGGTCTCGGGTTGGTAGGCGTAGCCGGCCGCCACTCCCGCCACGTAGTAGTCGCGGGCGAGGTTGCGGACCAGACGGATGAGCCCCTGCTCGCCGATCGCCTCGTCGAGCCGTTTCGACTGGCCGCCCCAGTTCACGTCACCGACGGCAGCGTTGACCAGGGTGGAGACCACTCGCGGACCGTAGGCGCGGACGCGGCGAAGAGCCCGAGCCCACGCCTCCCGGCTCTCGGGGCTTGGCCCGAGCGGCGGGGTGAGGAAGCCAGGAGCAGGCTCGAAGAGCCCCTGGGCCATCTCCCAGGCCTCCTCGTGCTCAGCGATGCGGGTGGCCACGGCATGGAGCTGGAGCCGGGCCGCGAGTTCACGAACGTCGATCACCGTACGGCGTACCTCCGTTGGGTCTCGGGCTTGAGCCCCCACCCGCCGGCCGAAGCCTGGTAGGCGTAGACCAGGGCGTCCACCTGGTCATCGTGCTCGGCGAGGGGGAAGGCGGTAAGCTCCTCTTCAAAGGCCTTGGGGAGGGCGGGCGCGTGGTAGACCAGCCCCTGCTCGTAGCGGGCGATAAGCGGCATGGCCCGGGCCAGCTTGTCGCGGTCGGGACGCACGCCGCGCACCGGCAGTGCGGTGGTGCGCAAAAGCTCCTGCACCACCGCCGCCTGGTACTGCACCTGCTCGATCGCGATCACCCGTGGCTGCCACCTTGCCGCCTGGGACTTGATGAGCTCGAGCACCCGGTGGAAGGTCTCGCGCGTGCGCACCGCGTCGAGCACCCAGATGCGCCCCTCCTTGTCCTTTCCGACCGTCACCACGGCGGTGTAGTCGGCGTCCTCGCGGGTGCTGATGGCCAGGTCCACCCCCTGGTAGACCTCGAGGGCCTTCCGCTCCGGGGGGTCAGCGACGCGGATCCACTCGCGGCGAATCACCGCGCCCTCGGCGTCCACGAACTCGGCCTCGTACTCCTGCCGCCAGGCCAGCTCGGGCATCGAGCGGCGGCGGGCGGCGAGTTCCTCAGCGCTGATGTGGGGATTGGTGCTGGTGGGCATCCGCCAGCTCTTCCAGTCGGGATCATCGCCCTGGCCCCGGCTCCAGAGCTCGAAGAAGTAGTTCTTCCCCTTCGGGGTTGAAGCAAACCACGCCGAGCCCCGGTAGTCGGTCAGGGTGGGCCCCACGCTTTCCTCCCAGGCCACGTCGAGGCGCTTAGCGAAGGCAGCCTCGTCCACGATCGCCAGGTGGTAGGCCCGGCCGCGACCGGCCTTGTAGGGATCGTCGAGGGTCCAGAACTCGATAGCCCCGCCGGTGTAGAGCTCGAGGCGGGGATGGGGCGACTGGGCCGCCTGGGTGATCACCCCCTCGAGGGTCCGCCGCATGCGGCCGTAGGCCTCCTCGAGGAGGGCGTAGGTGGGCGCGAACCAGCCCACCCGCTTGCCATCCAGGGCCGCGTTCACCGCCAGGTCCACGAGCAGCGTGGTCTTCCCCCAGCGGCGCCCGCAGGCCAGGACGTTGTACCGGCGGGTCTCGGCGAGCACCTGTTCCTGACCCGGATGCAACCGGGGCAGGCGGACTTCGACCTCAAGCGTCTTCACGGATCACCTTCACCCGGATCTCGCCGACCTGCTCCTGCTCGGTGCGCTCGGTGTAGCCGCGATCTTTGCCAAGGCGAGCCAGCGTAAACTGCACCGCCCACGGGCGGCGCTTCTCAAGCGCCTCCACCAGGCCTTCCTCGGCCAGGTCGACGAGAGCCTCTTTAGCCTCGTCGCGCACCCGCTGGAGATCGGGGTGCTTCGAGACGTAACGACTCAAAGTCTCACGGGCCACGCCGAGCTTTCGGGCGGCCCGGGTGATGACCCCGTGCGTTTCGCGCAAGGCCTTGGCGACCTCTTTCTTCCTGAGCGGCATAGTTGTGACCTTGTGACAAAGCAAAACCCCCGCCGTCGGGCAGGGGTTTGCTCATCCTAGAGAAATCTTACCAAAAAGCGGGGGATGGCGCAGCGCTCCGGCGGCATGAGCTCGAACTCCGCCTCCCTGGCCACCGCCGCGACCGGCCGGTCCTGCTACCGGCCGTGGTCGAGGCGGCCGAGGTCTACGACCTCACCGAACCGGTGGTAGCTTGGGCCTCCTCGACGAACTCGCCGAGCAAGGGCGCACCACCGCCCTCGCGATCTGGTTCAGGCTCGCCGAGGACTGAGCACATCGGCGAGCCACAGCGCCGCCTCGGCCAGGAGGCGGCGCTTTTTGTCCTTGAACTGGCCGTCGCCGTCGAGGAGCGAGCGAGGGAGGCGCCTGGCTATCCTGATCTCGTCGAGCCGCACACGCACGGCCTCAGGCGCCTCCCGGACCGCCGCCAGTACGCGCTCGACCGGGATCCACCCGGCCGGGGTCAGGAGGTGCTCGCCGAGGCGGACGCGCCGGTCGTACACCCAGACACCGATCAGCGGGCGGGGCGGCTCGGGGTCGAGGTGGTCGCGGGCGTGCGACCACACCACCGCCTCCCGCACACGGAGGACGCGGGCGATCTCGCGCACCACCGGGGTGAGGTCCTCACCGCGGGCGCGGGCCTCGAGGATCCGCTCGTCCCACTCCGCCACCCGGGTCGAGCGGCAAACCGGGCACCCCCAGACCACCCGGGCCGGGGGGCCGCCGGGAGTGCGCCGGGGGCCGCGGGGGACGGTGTCGGTGAGGGTCCTGGTCTTCCAGGCGCGGAGGGCCTGGTACCAGGCCTCGGCGAGTTTGCGCTCCTCGGCGGTCATAGGGCCTCCTCCACCTCCACCTCGATGCGGCCGCCGCGCACCGGCTCCTCCCGCACAATCCGCAGGTCCGCCACCTGGTGGTCGTTTTCGAGGACCCGTGCGAACTCCAGGGCATCCAGGATCGCCTTGGCGAGGTTGTCCACGTCCCGCCGCCGCCGGTCCGGCGGATAGGCGCGGATCACCACCCGCACCGGGCCGCGAAAGGGCAGACCACCCGTCCCGCGTTCGGCCACGATCGCCCACACGTCCGCGCGGTACCGGCGCCCCTCGGCGCTGATGTGGGTGCGGCCGCGGTCGTGACGCCAGTAGCGGTTTACGGAGGGGGGCCAGGGCAGTACGAGCCTCATGAGCGCCCCTCCTCGAACAGCGGCGCCTCAACACGCGGGAGCTCGAGGCCGAGCTTCCACATCGCGCGACGGCACTCATCGCGCCAAACCTGGTAAAAAGCACCGCGCCGCGCCCTGCCCGGGTACGCATCGCGCAACGCCCGGCGCAGCTCTCGGCGCAACCGCTCGCGATCGTCGGTTCCCACCTGCTCAACGACCTCGCGCACCACACGCTCGACAATCGGGCGCAACCACTCCCGCGTCGTCACCCGATCCACCCCCCACGCCACGCGGTGCCCAGGCCGAGCACGGCCAGGATCACCGCGATGATCACGAGCGCCACCGCCAGCCGCTCGGGGAACCAGACCTCGAGACCGGTCGCCCCCCACTCGATTTGGATCACCCTCAAAGCAGGTGCGCCCCCTTCCCGGCGATCATGTTCCACGCGTAGTCCTCGACCGGATGGAGGAGGAAATACTGCCTCTTGGCGGTGTCGAACACCAGGTCGAACTTCCCCCGCAACTCCGCCCAGTCGACCCCGCTGTCGGTCTCGTGCACCCTGAGGCCGGTGGTGTCGAGCTCCCACACCGGCCACTTCGCGAAGTCTTGGTCGCTCTCCGCACCCTCCGGCCACCGCTCCCCCCAGGGGACGATGGGCTCACTGCCAGGAAGGTCGCCGGTGGAGTAGGCGTGGCGGTAGACGCGCCGAATCTTCTCCACCAGCTCCTCGCGCTGCTGGCGGAGCGTGGCCGGCTCGTGCCCCAACCGCATCATGAGCTCGATGTGTTCGTCGAGCTCGGCGAGTCTCTCCAGCAGGGAGCGGTCCTCGTCAAAGAGGAGGTCGCTCACCTTTCGGCTGGTGAGCTGACCACGGGCCCAGAGCCCCGATTCCAGCCTAGCGATCTCCCCCAACCGGTAGAGCTCAAGGGCAATGCGGTAGCTGCGGTAGCCACCTCGTAATCCAGGGAACCTAAGCTCACTAACAGCCACGTCCTACCTCCTCCTCGTCGAGGCGCAAACCCCCTCCACCGGCCGCAGCCGGTTTTGCGCTCGCCAGGCCCGGTGGGCCTCGGCAATCGCCATCGCCATCGCTGGGCCGGCGAGTCGGGCCGCCCGCTCGATCACGGCAGCAACCTCCTCGTCGCTCATCGGTTCTGGCAACGCAAGCTCGGGACCGGCCGCGCGGAGCCGCCGCGCATAGGCCCGGGCCTCCTCGTAGGCCACGCTCTGCCGGTCAAGCCCCGCAGTGATCTCCTCGTAGTCGGCTCTGAGCTCGGCCAAGGCGACCGGGCGCTGGTGCTGTCCTCCGGGCCGGAAGCGGGGCAGATCCGTGCCACGGCGCCGCAAGCGGGCCAGGCGAGCGCGGATCGAGCCAAAGCTACGAGGCACCACCAGCGCGATCGCGTGCGGCGGCCAGCCGCGGCGGGTGAGCTCGACGATGATGGCGTCATCGCGGGGGGTCCAGGGGCGCGCGACGACCCGCTTCACCGCGCCACCTCCACTACCAGCACCACCCAGCCGGTGGCCAGCACCGCAGCCGCCAGAAGCTGGATCAAGAGCGCCCTTGGGCTTCGCGGCGGCACCCCCTCAAAGAGCAGGAAAAACCCGAGCACGAACGCCGCCAGCCAGGCCAGGACGGCGGCCAGGGCGAGCTCAAGCGGCACGGCCGGCCTCCTCCCGGTGCCGCCGGCGGCGGGCCCGCATGCGCGCGTAGAGCCGGGCGGTGGTCTCCGGGATCGCCGCCTTCCTGGGCACACCCGGGGCATCCACGTAGACCACCCGGGCCCGTCGTGAACGGGCCCAGATGAGGACCGATTGCCGGCTGACCCCCTCCCGGCGGGCCACGTCGGTGACCAGGACGTACCCTTCGGGCAGTTCCGGCAACCGCCGTGCCCGGATCCGGTCCACCGGCCCAAAGGTGTCCTCCCACTCGATCAGGTGGATCACCGCCACCCGGGCGCGGCTCTTGGGGTCGTAGCGGTGGACCACGGTGATCCCGTGCTGGTGCGCCGTTTGCCGCACGCTCCCCGGGTGCATGCCAAGCCGCCGGGCCAGGTCGGAGGCCCGGATCCAGGGGTGACGGATCGGGGCAAGCGCCGCCTCCGCCCAGCGGCGGAAGCTGTAGGGCTCGACGTAGATCGCCCGCCGCCAGCGACCGGCCCGAAACTCCCCGCGGTAGGCCGCCCGCTGCACCATGCTGTAGGAGAGCGGGTACTCGCGGGCGATGTCGGCGAGCTTCCGCCACCCGGGGTAGAGCTTCGGCAGGCGGACCAGGTTCCCCCGGTAGAGGTAGGCCTCCAGGGCGTTCCGGTTCAGCATCGCCTGGCCCCGCCAGAAGACCGCGTAGGGGTAGCGGTACAGGCCGTGCCGCATCAGCCAGGTGCGGATGGAGTCGGGGTAGACCCCGGCCAAGCGGGCGGCCTCCTTCAGGGACAGGTATCCCCTCGAGTGCTCCCAGTCGACCTTCTTCAGGTACTTGCCCTTCATCGCTCCTCCAGCCAGCGCTCGGCGACTTCACCGAGCGCGAGCGCGAACGCGGTCCATCCGTTGATCGCCGCCCAGCCGGCCGCCTCGACGGGGTCGATCTTTCCAGCCACCAGGGCAGCGAGCAGCCGTTCCTCGCCAGGGGTGAGGGTGTGATCCTCGGCCCAGTCGAGGAGCGGACCGAGCAGCTCGTCCGGCTCCCAGGCCAGGCCGCGCTCCCGGCGCCTGGGGGCCACCTCGACGCGCGGGGTCCCGTAGACCGCGACCGCGATCCGGGCGGCCTCCTTGAGACCGAACCGCTCGCCGTTTACCACCAGGCCGCCGGGGGCCGCGAAGGCCCGGGTCCCCTTCGCGTTCAGGTCGCGGGCCAGCCGCTCGATCAGCTTCATGCCCCCTCCCAGGCAAACCGGAGCGCCGCGCCCTGGAAGTGCACCGGCCAGACCCCGGTGGGGCCGTGGCGGTTCTTGGCCACCACCAGCTCGCCCTCGTCGGAGAGGGTTCCGCCGGGCTCGGGCTTGCGCCAGAGCAGCATCACCACGTCGGCGTCCTGCTCGATGGCCCCCGAGTCGCGGAGGTGCGAAAGCTCGGGGCGCTTGTCGCGCTTCTGCTCGGCCTGCCGGTTGATCTGGGCCAGGGTGAGCACGGGCACGTCGAGCTTCACCGCCAGGCGCTTCAGGGCCCGGCTGATCCGGGCGACCTCGAGCTCCCGGCGCTCCTCACGGGCGCTGGGGTGCACCAGGCCAAGGTAGTCGACCACGTAGAAGTCGGCCCCCGCCCTGCGCATGTCGGCGTAGAGCGCCTCGGCGTGGTCCACGTCGTCGCGCACGAAAAGCGGCACGTCGAGAAGCGCCAGGGCGCGCTCCAGGCCCTCCGCGTCCCGGAGCTCGTGCAGCGGGATCCCTAGCACCTGCGAGATCAGTCGGGCGCCGAGGGTCCAGGCGGGCATCTCGAGGCTGTAGAAGACCACCTTCCGCCCCGCCCGGGCGGCGATGAGGGCGAACTGCAGGGCGAGCGCGGTCTTCCCCACCGCGGTGCGGGCGGCCAGGATGTAGTGGCCGCCGCCGTCGAAGCTGGGAAAGGCGGGGTCGCGGGCCACCGCGATCGGGGGCTTCCTGCGCCCCTCGCGCTCGGCCCGCCAGCGCTCGAGCGCGAGCCGCGCCGCCTCCCTCGCGGGCACGGCGCCCCGCTCCTCGCGCCCTTCCGCCGCCTCGGTGAGCGCCTCTACGGCCGCCAGGTAGTCCTCGCCGCGCTTGGCCGCCTGGGCCACCCGGAGGGCGGCCTCCGTGACTCGCTGGCGCCGCACCGCTTCCCGCAGGCGGCGCTGCATCTCCTCGGCGGCCACCGAGCCGTAGTCCAGGTACAGGTCGGTGACGCTGGCGATCAGCGAGGGCTCGACCTCGGCGAGCGCCACCCCCTCGGGGCCGTGCTCGGCCAGAGCCTCGGCCAGGGTGCGGTGTTCCGGGATGGCGTAGAGCTCGGGCTCGGGCCGGATCAGCCCGGCCAGGGCGTAGGAGAGCGTGATGCGCTCGAGGTCACGCCGAGGCAGGTTTGCGGCCATAAAGCACCTCGAGCGGGTCGGGCACGTCGTCGATGCCGATGTAGCGGTACTCGCGGTAGGGCTTTTTGGGCCTTCGCAGTTCCGGCGGGCGCTCGACCAGTGAGGCGTCGAGCGGGATCTCGCCCTCGAGGATCAGCCAGAAGACCTTCAACGGGTGGGTGTGGGCGTCCCGCTTGGCCTGGGCCCAGGCTGCCCGGACCTCCTCGGGGGACCACATCTCGTCCCAGGCTCGGAGCCGGTCGAGGACGGTGTAATCCCGCCCGGGCACCCGGCGGTGGAGCGCCCCGGGCGCCACGAAGACGATCGCCTGACCGGCCGGCCCGAGGGACGCTTCAAGCGCCGTTGGTCCGGTGCTCTGAACCCCCGCGTCTTTAGCGGCCTCTTCCTCGCCTAACCGGCCAGAGGGTCCGGTGCTGGAAGAGGGGGGGTAAGGGGGGGAGTTATATATACTTCCTTCTTCCTTTACTTCCTTTCTTCCTTCGGCGTTCGCGAGCCCCGTCCTGGACGGCGTTTCTTGCATGTCCGCTTGCACGTTTTGCTGCAAACCTTGCGCACGTTTTGCGCCTGTCTTGCCCAAAGCGTGCTCCGGTTCTGCGACCAGCTGGTAGATGCCCCCTTCCTTGGTTGCGTAGCCTGCGCTCATAAGTTCTTCGAGCGCTCGCTTAGCCGTGCGGGGGTCAACGCCGGTGCGTTCGGCCACCGAAAGATGACCAAGCCCGCGACCGAAGTTCGCTTCCGCCGCGAGGACAAAAAGGGCCGCCTGGGCTCGCGGCTTCAGCGTTGGCAGTACAGCGAAGACCCAGTTCGGCACCTTGGTCCACGTTCCGCTCTTGCTTCTTGGTCTTGCCATCGCAACCCCCTAAAACAGCTGCTCCTGGGCGACGCGCACACCGCCCGCTTCCCAGGCCCGCTCCATCCCGGCGAGCGCGGCCTCGAGCTCCTTGATCCGGCTGATCAGCTTCGTCCGGAACTGGCGGTACTCCGCCTCGTTCTCGGGGAGCCGGTAGACCTCCTTGCCCTCCGGGCCGGCGGCCACCACCACCGCCGCCCGACCCCGCTTCCTGAGCTCGGCCATGACCTGCCGGCCCCGTCGGTCTGAACCAAATAGGTCCTCGAACTCTTCGCGCGCGATCCCCCAAGCGCGGCGCTCCTCGAGGAGCCGGATCGCCCTGGTGAGTTCCGCTTCGGTAATCTCGCCTCGCAAACCCGTCCACCTCCAGAGGGGTGGGGGCCCGAGCGGGCCCCCACGTCTACGCGTCCTCGTTCTCGAAGAGCTCCTCGCGGGCGTCGCCGCCCACCGCGCGGAAGGCCTCGAGGTCCGCCTTCAGCGCCTCGACGTCGGTGGGCGGGACCGCCCCCGACTCGACCATCCGGGTGATGTAGCTGGCGGCCTCGGCGGCGTCCTTCACCCCGGCCGCCTGGAGGCCCTCGCGAAGCTTTTCCAGGTAGTCGATGAACCGGGAGGCCTCTTCCTTGGTGAGCTCCTTGGAGGTGGTCACCTGCCGCCCCACGACCATCTCCGCCAGGCGGAGCTTCACATCGCGGTACCGCCCGTTCACCAGCCCGAGCTCGTTCAGGGTGGCCCCGATCTTGCTGAGCTGGGCCTTGTTGATGCGCTCGGGGCCGGTTGGGATCGGCTCCACATGCGCCCCGACCGGGACCGGCTCGGGCTGTGGCACCTGGGTCTGCACCGCCTGCACCCGGTCCATCTCCTCGATCGGGGTCAGGGCCACGTCGAAGGCCCTGCGTAGGAGGTAGACCTCGAGCACCTTCTGGTGCATCGCCGCCGGGTGGGTCTTCCAGGAGCCGCGCCCGGCGTTGTACTCGCTGAACCAGACGCCGCCCTCAAAGACCTGGGTCTGACCGGTGGCGGGGTCGAGCACCTTCACCCGGCCCTTGAGGTAGATGTCCTCGCGGCCGGTGTAGGGGTTCTCCCGCTTCTGCGGCTCGTCGATCTCGATGCTCCACGGCTTGCCGCTGGTGTGGGCAATGTGCAGCAAGCCGTCCCGGGTGATGTAGACGTTGTAGCGCCGGTTCTGGCCTCCGGGGATGAGCACCAGGTGCCGGAGCAGCGGGTCGAGCCCGTACCGCCCGGCGATGGCCAGGGCCAGCTTGACCTCGTCGTCCGGTATGCCCGCGAAGATCTTGGTGCGGGCCAGTTCCGCCGCCTCGCTGGGAGACGGCACCAGTCCGGTGGTGGTATTCTGCTTCTGGGCCAACTCACTCATGAGTCACCTCCCGGCGGGCTTTCGGCCCGCCTCCTCGCTTTCCATGAGCGGGTCCAGCTCCAGCTCGAGGCCCGCCCGCTCCCGGGCCTCGAGGGCGTCCTCGCTCCGCCCCGCGGCGCAGAGCAGGGCGGCAACGAAGAGGCCGATAAAACCGGATGCAAAGCCAATGAAGGCGGCGAGCCAGAGGGAGATCACCCTTCAACCCCCTGGCCGGTCTGCGCGAGCTTTGCTACGTCGAGTACCGCGAATGCGACTCCGCTTTTTGCCTGCCGGGACAGATCGGCAAGCATTGCAGAAATGAGACAATGCGGTTCGTCCACGTTATAGGCGAGGGTGACGTAGCGTTGGTCTGGAGTTCCCAGCTCAACAACGTTTCCCAACCCTGGGGAGTACCCCTTTTCAATTACCGATCCGGGCGGGGCGAAGAAGATCTCCCCGTTCTTAGTGAGAAAAACGGCAGCGATGTTGCTTGGCCTCCGGTCCTGGGGTTGGGCTGGGGTCAAGTGCCGGCTGAACTCGTAGCCGCGTTCGGTGGCAAGCGACTGAAGAGCGCTTACGAGGGCCATTTGGCGCCCCCGCTCGTCACCTTCTTCACGGGCTGTATGGGCTGCCCACACAGCTACCAGCAGCGTGGCCAAGAGGTGATCACCAGCCGCACTCATGCGGCGAGCCGCTTCAATGAGGATTTCCCCGGTTTTCACACCCCCACCCCCAGCTCCCCCGCAACCTGCCGCAAACACGCCTCCACCGAGCCGCACCGGTTGGCCAGGGCCACCAGGCGACCCTCGATACGCACCTCGGCGTAGTCCCCGAGGTCGGGATCCCAGCCGTAGGCCACCTCGTAGCCGAGGCCCCTAAGCCGCTCGGCGATCCGGTCGGCCTCGGATGGGGCCTGGCGCCGGGCCTCGAGGGCCCGGGCTAGGTGCTTGCGGTCGGTTCGGACTATGCGGTCTGGGCGCCGGGCCTTGATCCCGGCGATGAGGGCGAGGCCGCGGGCGATCATGCATCCACCTCCTTCTCCTCCCGCCGGAAGGCCTCCGGCAGGAGCTTTTTTCGCCAGTGCTCGGCGAGCCTGGCGGCCTGGGCCCGGGTCCGCGCGTGCCCCCGGTAGAGCACGTCGGCCCCGGACCAGATCAGGACCTCGTAGCCGACAAACTTCTCGCGGATGGTCCAGCCGAGGGCGTTAGGCATCCTCCACCTCCTCGTAGGCCGGGTCCTCGACCTCCCAGGTCAGGCGCCGGCCCGGAAGGCCCTCGATCTCGTAGACCAGGACCCACACCCGGCCGATGCCCTCGCAGATCGGGCACCGGTGATCCCGGGTGTCGGCCGGGTCCTCGGAGAGGGGGAGCTCCACCGTGCCGTCACCGCCGCAGACGGGGCAGGTGACGACGTGGCGCCACTTGGCAAGGGGGGGTAGGTCGCGGATCACCGCGCCACCTCCCTCATTGCCCGGATCCGCAGGAGCTTCTGCTCAAGCTCCCACTTCCGCCGAGCCACGCGGCGGTACTCCTCGCTTCTCTCTGGACGGATGCCGCCCCAGCCGATGCGGACTAACTCATCAGCTAGGCGGGCGATTTCCTCGCGCAGGAACTCCTCTGTCCGCTGTATCCTGTTAGTGGTAGCTGGCACGCTATCACTCCTTTCTGGCCGGGGCCCTCACCCCGGCCGCCGCTTTGGTCTCGGGGTTTCCCCCGTTGCGGCCGATCAGATCGCGCAGGGCCCGCCTCGGCACGCGGTAGGTGCGGCCGAAGCGGATCGTTTGGATCCGACCCTCCCTGGCCATCTGGTAGACGGTGTGGTAGCTGACGTTGAGCAGTTTCGCGGCGTCGGCCAGGGTGAGCGTTTCCTGCTCGGCGTTGATGTAGCTCTGCTCGGCCAGGCGCTGCATCTCGATTAGCGCCTCGGCGATGTCGGCCTCGAGCTCGGTGAGCTCCCGCTGGAGCCGGGCCTTCCTCCGCAGGAGCTCGCGGTAGCGCTCGCGGGCCTCGAGGTAGCTACTGGGCATGAGGGGCCTCCTCGGTTATCAGTTGCTCCATTGATAGCCCAAGCACACGAGAAAGCCGGATGAACACGAGCAACGACGGGCGCGCGGAGCCCTTCTCGAACTGACTGATTGCGGCTTGGCTGACGCCCACTTTGCTCGCCAGCTCCGCCTGGCTAAGGCCGAGCTTTTCCCTTGCCTGGCGTATTTTCTCACCGATCACGTCGGGAGTTTCATGCATCACGCTTCAATAGTACGACTGATAAACCACCCTTGTCAATAGTTTCACTTATACTCACGCATAAGGGGGGCTAATGATGATGGCCGCAGAAGCGTCGGTAGAGCCTGGAATAGCCATCCGTCGGCGGATGCATGAGCTAGGGTTAAGCCAAAAGGAGCTTGGTATGAGAGTCGGGCGCTCGCAGGGTTGGGTATCGCAAGAGCTCTTGCGCGATACGGAGAAGACCGTGAAGTATCTCTGGGCACGCGACAAAGAAGCTTTGGATGCGCTACTGAACGCCCTTCGCTGGACCCCCGAAGAGTTCACCCGCGCCACCGGCATCGAGCTCCCCGGCGCCTCTCTCGAGCGCATGGGCGCTCGCCCAGTCACCATGACCACCGTCCCCCTCCTCGGCGTGGTGTCCGCGGGTCGCGGCACGAGCCACGCCGAGCCGATGGGCGAGATCGAGGTGTCCTCCGAGGTGGTCGAGCGCTACGGATCTTACGGGCTCTACGCCCTCGAGGTGGACGGCGACTCCATGTTCTGCGAGGACCTCCCCTACTCCATCCCGCCCGGCTCCTTTGTGGTGGTCGCTCGCGATCTGGAGCCCCGCCCGGGCGACCTGGTGATCGCCTGGCTCAAGGGCAAGGGGGTGGGGTACCTGAAGGAGCTCGAGCGGCGTCGAGGCCACCAGGTGCTCAAGTCCTGGAACCCCGAGGTGCCCCCGATCGTGGTAAGCCCAGAGGACCAGGTGGAGGTCCAGGGCGTGGTGGTGCACGTGGGGTTTGACCCGAGGAAGGTGAGGAGGTAGGAGATGGAGCTTAAAACAAGAGTTCTGACAGCCGGCGCTGTGGTCTTGTTGCTTATCTCTGCCTGCGCGCCTACGATGACGCGTCCGAAGGCAAAAGAATATGTTTACGACTACCTGATGGCAACTGCCAAATATAAAGGCGAAACCTACAAGGTTAAACCTAAATACTCATCTTGGGTTGTTGAAACCAGCGATTTTGCGTTCGCCGCGAGCTTGGTCCCCGATTACGTTGTCATTTACACCGACGAAAAAGGTGGCATAGCCGAAGGTGGCCCCAAGCAAATAGAGTTTGACTTAAAAAACAAGACCAAAGAGCCCATCGAAATCATCTGGGCTAGCAGTTCGATCGTCCTGCCAGATGGGAGCGCCTCGAGGGTAATGCATAAGGGGCAAAAGTTCCTTGAGAAGGATCGCCCTGCGCCTCCGTCAATCATTCCTCCCGGCGCTATCCTTTCTGACCTAGCGGCCCCGAGTGATCTGATTTATTGGAGCGACTCGCGAACTGAGTGGGTAGTCATGCCGATGTTCAGGTCCCTTCACAATGGGCAAGGAATAACCTTGCTGTTGGCGTTAAATGTCGGCGGACAAAAAGAGTATTTCCAAGTGCACTGGGAGGCTTCGAGAACCTTCCCAAAGCCTTGAGTACTTAACCCATGCCCCGCCGCAAGGGAGAAGGCCTAATCCGGCTCCGCCAGGACGGGCGGTGGGAGATCCGCGTCGAGGCTCCTCGCGGCCCTGATGGCAGGCGCCGGCGCCTGGTGGCCTACGCGCGCACCTGGGAAGACGCACTCAGAAAGCGCGCCGAGCTCCTGATCAAGGCCGGCCGGGAGGCCCCCGAGGACGCCGGTCGGTCCATCACGCTCGGCGAGTGGATCCAGGGGTACCTGCAGAGCCGCGAGGGGGAGGTCAGGCCCAACACCCTGGCCCGCTACCGCACCTACGCCAAGCACCTGGAGCCCCTGAGCCGCTACCCCCTGGCCGAGATCAAGGTGGCCCAGCTCGAGGCTCTCTACAAGGACCTCTCCACCCGGATCGGCCGCAGCCACCTGGCCCACGTCCGCACCTTCCTCCGGGCGGCGCTGCGCAAGGCGGTGAGATACGGCTACCTGGAGCACTCCCCCGCCGAAATTGCCGAGCTTCCCAAGACACGGCCGGAGACCCGGCGGGCCAGGGCGCTCAGCCAGGACGAGGTGGAGCGGCTCCTCGAGGCGGCCAGGGGCACCCGCTACTATCCCATCCTCTACGCCACCCTGGCCCTGGGCCTCCGGCGTGGCGAGGTCCTCGGCCTGCGCTGGGAGGACGTGGACTTTGACCATGATGAGCTCGCCATCCAGCGCATCGTCACCCTGGTCGACGGCAAGGTCGTGGTCGGCGACCCCAAGACCACGGGGAGCCGGCGGGTGCTGCCGTTGCCGCCCGACCTACGCGACGTGCTCCTCGATTGGGGCGTGGAGCTGGAACGGCTCGGTCTCTACGGCGGCTGGGTCTTCCCCGCCGAGACCGGCGCCGAGACGCCGATTAACCCCCGGAACCTCGAGCGGGGCTACAAGAACCTGCTCAAGAAGGCGGGCCTGCCGGAGTACCGCTTCCACGACCTGCGCCACACCTTCGCCACCCGGGCGCTTGCCCGGGGGGTGGACCCCAAGACCGTCTCCGGCCTGCTGGGGCACACCACCGTGGCCCTGACCCTCGACATCTACACCCACCTCGAGCGCGAGCGGATGAAGCGGGCGGTGCAAAACATTTTGGGCCTCGCCGACGGGCCGAACTGCCAGTAGGGTGGTCAAATGGTGGTCAAAAGCGAGGAACCCCCGGTCGGAAGACCGGGGGTTTTCCTCGTTCTCTTCCTGGTGGGCGACGGTGGACTTGAACCACCGACCTCACGCTTATCAGGCGTGCGCTCTAACCAGCTGAGCTAGTCGCCCGCCCAGCACCCCCCAGCTTAGCGGGCGGCTAGGGCTCGGTCAAGGCCTTGGCGGCGGCCTCGGTGCGCCGCCCCACGGCGTCCACCGCGATGACCTTGGCGGCCCTGGCCGGCACCTCGACGAAAAACCGCACGGTCTTTCCCTTGGGGAGGTTGAGCCGGCTGTAGGTCCGGCCGTACCGCACCACCACCCGGTCGACCTCGACGTCGTCGGTGGCCACCCCAACGATCCGGAGCCGCCCGTCGGCGTCCTCCACCCGCTCGATCCTCACCTTGGGGGCGGCGCGGTCGAGGATCAGCGAGAGCTCGCGGCTGCGGGCGTGGCCGGCGGCGTCCTTGGCCACGACCTCGACCCGAACCCGGCCGGCCTTGGGGGCCTCGAGCTTAAAGCGGAAGCGGACCAGCTTCTTGCCCCGGGCCGGCTTGGCCAGGACCTCGGTGCCCCCGGCGGTAACGCTCACCACCCCGGTGTCGTCGAAGGCGTAGCCCTCGACGATCACCGCCTGGCCCTTGGCCACCGCCCCCCCGGCGGGCTGGGTGATGCCCAAAAACGGCGGGGTCTCGTCGGAGCGGGCGGCGCAGGCGGTGAGAAGCAGGGGCAAAAGAAGAAGGGGACGCCAGCGCATCCCCTTCAGCTTAAAAGGTTCCGATTAGTAGAAGTAAAGGCCCACCTTGGCCCCGTAGGCGGGGCCGAAACCGCTGCAGCCAGAGCAGCCGGTCACCCCCACGTAACCCACGCCCAAAAGGGCCTCGCCAAAGAAGCCCATGCTGTCGCTGAACTTGTAGACGATGCCGCCGAGGCCGTGCACGTCGAAGCCGAAGGCGCTGTACCCCAGATAGCCGGCGTAGAAGGCGGCGTCGGCGCCGGCCCCGTAGTAATAGCTGAGGGGTTGCTCCTTGGAGAGGGCGCCCTGTCCCAGCATCATGTCGACGCCCCCCTCGATGCCGAAGCCGTACCAGAAGGGCAGGCCCACGCTGAGGCGGAGGTTATCAAAGAAGATCATCCCCCCGATGCCCCCGGGGTAACCGCTGTAGAGGCCGTACTTCTGGGCCGAACCTAGGCCGGCGAAAGCCAGCGCCGCGAAAGCAAAAAGTGCCACCAAAACCTTCTTCATAGCCATCACGCCCCTTTCTTACGCCCCTAAGAATAGCATGAGGATGGGGACGTTTGCCACCGGGAGGGGTTTACGTCGTGTATTCGGCGTTGATCTTGACGTACCCCTCGGTGAGATCCGAGCCCCAGGCCTCGGCCTCGAAGCCGCCCTGGCGGAGGTCGGCGCGCACCCGCACCTCCGCCCGCTGCATCGCCCGCGCCGCCTCCTCGCGGTCGAAGGGCAGGGGGGCGCCGTCGTAGAGGGGGATGCCCTCGAGCTCGATCCGGACCCGGGCGGGGTCGAGGAGGGCGCCGGAGTACCCCAGGGCCGCGAGCACCCGCCCCCAGTTGGGGTCGTTGCCGTAGACCGCCGCCTTCCATAGGAGGCTGCCGGCCACCGCCCGGGCCGCCCGCCGGGCGTCCGTAAGGCTCGCCGCCCCCACCACCCGCACCTCGATCAGCTTGGTGGCCCCCTCGCCGTCGGCGGCGATCTGGCGGGCCAGGTCGCGGGCCACCGCCGTCACCGCCTCCCAGAAGAAGCCCGGCTCCACCCGGCCCTTGGCGCCGCTGGCGAAGATCGCCGCCATGTCGTTGGTCGAGGTATCGCCGTCGACCGTGACCTGGTTAAAGGTGGCGTTCACCACCTCCGGCCAGCGGGCCCGCAGCTCGGCCTGGTCGAGGGCGGCGTCGGTGAGGAGGAAGCCGAACATCGTCGCCATGTTGGGGTGGATCATGCCGCTCCCTTTGGCCACCCCCACCACCCGGGCGCCCCCCGGCAGGGGGACCTCGGCCAGCTTGGGGCGGGTGTCGGTGGTGAGGATCGCCTCGGCGAAGGGCTCGAGGCTCGAACCCAGCCGGATCCCCGGCAGCGCGGCGGCGATCCGGTCCACCGGCAGGGGCACCCCGATCACCCCGGTGGAGGCGGTGAGCACCTCGTCGGGCCGGACCCCCAGGCGTTCGGCGGCGAGCTCGGCCATGCCGAGGTCGGCGGCGACCCCGGCCTCGCCGGTGGCGGCGTTGGCGTTCCCGGCGTTCACCACCAGGGCCCGCAGGGGCGCCTCCGAGGCGTGGCGCTGCCGCCCCCGAAGGACGCAGGGGGCGGCGGCCCGGTTGGTGGTGGCGACGTAGGCCCAGGCGAGGGGGCCCTCGCCGTAGAGCAGGGCGAGGTCGGGGTTCCCCGAGGGCTTGAGGCCGGCCCGGGTGGCCCCGGCCAGAAATCCCAGCGGCAGCTCCATGGCCCTATAGTCTACGGCCAGAGGCCCTCGAGGGCGAGCCCATGGGTCTCGTTCAGGCGGTAGACCGCGTTCAGGTTCTGCACCGCCTGGCCGGCCGCCCCCTTGACCAGGTTGTCGATCGCCGAAAAGACCACCCACCAGCCGGTGCGGGCGTCGGCCCGGAGGGCGATCCGCACCGCGTTGGCGCCGCAGACCGCCTTGGTGCGGGGCAGCCCCTCGCCAACCGCGACGAACGGCTCGTCGGCGTAGAAGCCGCGGTAGAGCTCCAGGAGACCGGCCTCCTTTAGCTCCCGGACCGGCCGCACGAAGGCGGTGACCAGGATCCCCCGGGTCATCGGGGCCAGGTGGGGGACGAAGGTGAGCCGCACCGGGTCCTCGGGGCCCCAGGTCCTGAGCCAGCGCCCCTGGGCCCGCGCCCGGCCGAGGTTCTGCTCGATCTCGGGGGTGTGGCGGTGGCGGCCGGCCGGACGGTAGGGGCGGAAGTCCTCGTTGGTCTCGGCGAAGGCCGTTCCCTCCGCGTCGCGGCCCGCGCCCGAGACCCCGCTGGCGGCCGAGAGCAGCACCTCGCCGGCCAGGCCCTCGGCGAAGAGCGGGGCCAGGGCCAGGGTGGCGGCGGTGACGTAGCAACCCGGGTTGGCGACCAGTCGAGCGCCGGCGAGCTCCCTTCGGTGGAGCTCCACCAGGCCGTAGCGGGCCTCCTTGAGGAGGTCGGGGGCCCGGTGGGGAAAGCCGTACCAGGCCTCGAAGACCGCGGGGTCGAGCCGGAAGTCGGCCGAGAGATCGATCACCCGCTTGCCGTCCTTAAGGAGCCGGGGGGCCAGATCCATCGCCACCCCGTTTGGGGTGGCCAGGAAGACCACCTCGGCCCCGGCCACCGCGTCCTCCACCGGGGAAAAGTCGGGGGCCGAAAGGAGCTGCGGCCAGGCGGCGGTCGCCGGCCGGCCGGCGTAGGCCCGGCTCGCGAGCCCCACCAGCTTGACCTCGGGGTGGGCCTTTAGAAGCCGGATCAGCTCGGCCCCGCCGTAGCCGCTGGCCCCCACGACCGCGGCTCGGATCATGTCCCCTCCGTAAGCCAGAGCAGCACCGCCTTGGCGGCGTGGAGCCGGTTTTCCGCCTGGTCGAAGACCCGGCTCCGGGGGTGGTCGACCATCGCCTCGGTGGTCTCCTCGCCGTAGTGGGCCGGCAGGCAGTGGAGGAAGGCGGCGGTCGGCTTGGCCCGCTCGAAGAGCGCCGGGGTCACCGCGAACCCGGCGAAGTCGGCACGGCGCCGCTCGGCCTCGGCCTCCTGCCCCATCGAGACCCAGACGTCGGTGTAGACCGCGTCGGCCCCCCGCACCGCCGCCTCGGGATCGCGGACGATCTCGATCGGGAGGGGCTCGGGGGGGTCGTAGCCCTCGGGGATCGCGGCCACCACCCGGATCCCGGCCATCGCCGCCGCCTTGGCGAAGGAGGCGAGGACGTTGTTCCCGTCCCCCACCCAGGCGACGGTGAGGCCCGCAAGGCCCAAGAACGCCTCCCTCAAGGTCAGCAGGTCGGCGATCGCCTGCAGGGGGTGGGCCCGGTCGGAGAGGGCGTTGACCACCGGCACCCCGGCGTGCGCGGCCAGGGCCTCGAGGGTGGCGTGGTCGTGGACCCGGGCGGCGATCCCGGCCACCCAGCGCTCGAGGTTTCGGGCCACGTCGCGGACGGGCTCGCGCTCCCCGAGGCCGATCCCGTTCTGATCGAGGTAGAGCGGGTGGCCGCCGAGCTCGTAGACGGCGATCTCCAGGGTCGAGCGGGTTCGCAGCGAGGGCTTTTCGAAGATCAGTGCCCAGGTCCGACCGGCCAGCTCGCGGCCGCGGTAGCGCTCGGCCTTGAGCCGGGCGGCCCGGTCGAGCAGGGCCGCCAGGGTTTCGGGGTCGAGGGCGTCGACGTCGAGGAAGTCGCGCACCTGCATGAAGCTAAGTTTAAACCCGATATTTATGCCGCGCTTCTTAAGGCTTGAAAATGTTTAAGTTTTGAACTATCCTGACGTACGTGCGCGCCCCGACCCTCCTCACCCGGCTCTGGCGCCTGCAGCGGCGGCTCCTGGAACGGGCCAAGCCCTGCCTCAAGGCGGAAGGGATCGACTTTAAGCGCTACTTCCTGCTGGCCCAGATCGAGCGGGGCGGGCGGCCCGCTCGCCCAGGCCCTCCACCTGCCCCCGCCCAGCGTCAGCCACCTGCTGGCGGGCCTGGAGGAGGCCGGCCTGATCGTCCGCCGACCCAACCCCGAGGACCGCCGGAGCACCCTCCTAGAGCTCACCGAGGCGGGCCGGCGGCGGCTCGGGGCCGCCCGGGGGTGCCTCGAGGCCGCCGGCGAGGCCGCCCTGGCCCGCCTCGACGAAGACGAGAAACACGCGCTCATCCGGTTGCTCGAACGATTGGAGGAGGAAGCATGAGCCCCGCCCGTCAAGTTCAGCTCACCCTGGTCGGGATCTTCCTCGGCATCTTCCTGGCCGCCCTCGACCAGACCATCGTGGCCACCGCCCTGCCCCGCATCGTCCAGGACCTCGGCGGGGTCGACAAGTACGCCTGGGTGGCCACCAGCTACCTGCTGGCCTCCACCGTGGGGGTGCCGATCTTCGGCCGGCTCGCCGACCTGGTGCGGGCCAAGGTGCTGCTCTTTTGGGCGGTGCTGATCTTCCTCGCCGGCTCCGCCCTCTCCGGCCTCTCCCCCAGCATGAACGCCCTGATCGGGTTCCGGGGCCTCCAAGGGATCGGCGGCGGGGCGCTCTTCGCGGTGGCGGTGACCACCATCGGCCTCCTGATCCCGCCCCGGGAGCGGGGGCGGATCCAGGGAGCGTTCGGGGCGGTGTTCGGGATCGCCAGCATCGTCGGCCCCTGGCTCGGCGGGCTGCTCACCGACCACCTCTCCTGGCGCTGGGTCTTCTACATCAACATGCCGGTGGGGGCGGTGGCGCTTTGGTTCATCGCCCGCTACATGCCGGCGGCGGCGGCCCCCTCCCGCCACCGCTTCGACTACTGGGGGGCGGCGACCCTGATCCTGTGGACGGTGCCGCTCTTGCTCGCCCTCTCCTGGGGCGGCACCACCTACCCCTGGACTTCCCCCACCGAGCTCGGCCTCTTCGCCCTGGCCGCACTGGGCCTCGGGCTCTTCGTCTGGGTCGAGACCCACGTCCCCGAGCCGCTTTTCGACCTCACCCTCTTTCAAAACCCGATCTTCCGCTACGCCAGCCTGGCCCTCTTCTTCTTCGGGGCCGCCTTCCTCTCGGCGATGTTCTTCCTGCCGCTCTATCTGATCCAGGTCAAGGGGATCAGCGCCACCAGCTCCGGCCTCACCCTGATGCCGCTCACCCTGGGGGCGGTCTTCGGCAGCGTGGCCGGCGGCCAGCTGGCCAGCCGCACCGGCCGCTACAAGCCCTGGATGCTCATCGGGAACCTCTGGCTATTGCTCAACTTCCTGGCGATGCACTACCTGATCGACCTCGACACCCCCCTCTGGCTGGTGCTGGCGCTGATGGTGAGCATGGGGCTCGGGCTCGGCCCCTCGATGCCGCTCTACACCCTGGCGGTGCAGAACTCGGTGGAGCCGGCCCGGATGGGCACCGCCAGCTCGGCGACCCAGTTCTTCCGGCAGATCGGCTCGACCCTGGGCACCGCCCTGCTGGGGGCGATCCTGGCCGCCAGCCTGCAGGGGGCGATCCAGAGCCACCTGCCCGCCGGGTTCAAGGGCGGCTCGATCTCGATGCGGGATCCCACCGCGATCGAAAAGCGCTTCGCCGAGAGCGAGCGGGCGACCCTGGAGGAACTCCGGCGGGCCCTAAACGGCGACCGGGAGGCCGTCGCCAAGCTCAAGGCGAACCCCCTCCTCCCCGAGGACTTCAAGGCGATGCTGGGCCGACCGGTGCCCCCCGCCCTGCGGGAGACCATCCTGAAGCGGGTCCAGGACGCCCTCAAGGCCCGGATGGAGGCGCTCAAGGCCGAGATGCAAAAGGCCCTCGACCTGGCCATCGTCGAGGCCATCCGCAAGGTCTACCTCTACGGGGCCGGCTTCGTGCTGCTGGGGTTTTTGGCCACCCTGCTCATCCCCGACGCCGAGCTTAAGGGCGAGGCCCACCTGGCCCCGGCCGGCGACTAGCCCTCGGGGCGCTGCGGCCGCCCCAGCCGCCGCTCCTCCCCCCGCCAAAGCCGCACCAGGTTGTGGCGGTGGGTGAGGAAGATCATCGCGGCCATGAGGGCGAGGGTGGCGAGCTCCCACCCCGGGCGGCCCAGCGCGTAGGCCAGCACCACCGCCGCCACCGCCCCGGTCAGGCTCCCGGCCGAGACGAACCGGGTCAGCGCCACCACCACCAACCCGATCACCGCGGCGTAGGCGGCGACCTCGGGGTCCAGGAAGAAGAGGGTGCCCAGGCTGGTGGCCACCCCCTTGCCGCCGGAGAACCGGAGGGTCACCGGGAAGTTATGCCCCAGCACGGCGGCCACCGCCACCCCGCCGAGGAGCCAGCCCTCGACCCCGGCCAGCCGGGCGATCCAGACCGCGATCCCCCCCTTGAAGATGTCGAAGAGCGCCACCACGATCGCCGGCCCCCAGCCCAGCGCCCGCTGCACGTTGGTAGCCCCGATGTTCCCCGAGCCCACCTGGCGCAGGTCGACCCGGTAGAGCCGGGCCACCAGCACCCCGCCGGGGATCGAGCCGAAGAGGTAGGCGAGCAAAAGGACGGCGGCGGAAACCCAGTCGAGCCGCATGCCGAGGGGATTCTACCCCTAGCTCGAGGCCGAGCCGTAGCCCCTTAGGGCAAACCGCCAGAAGACCCGCGAAAAAAGCAGGAACGCCCCCGCAAGCAGGGCCAGAAGGACCAGGAACCCCGGCCCCTTCCGGCCCAGGGCCACCTCGGCCGGCACCGTGGTCATGAAGGAGACCGGCAGGACGTAGGTCAGGAAAAGGCGGAAGGGCCGGTCGAAGGCGCTCACCGGATACTGGGCGTTCCAGAGCACCGCCCCCAGAAAGTTGACCACGTTGTAGAGCTTGACGAACCAGATCGTGGTGGTCGCCAGGACGAAGGCCAGGGCGTAAAAGAGCAGGGTGGCAAGGGCGAGGGCGAGGACCAGATAGAGGGGGTTCATCCCCACGGTGCCGGCGGCGTACGCCAGGAGCAGCCCCGCCACCAGGAACGAGGGCAGGCCCCAGACGGCGAACCCCTCGACGCTCACCCAGAACTGGCTGTCCACCGGTTTCAGGAGCACGTAGTCGAGGGTCCCCTGCTGCACCCGCTCGGAGATCTTCTGGAGGTTCGGGTTCAGCCAGCTCGCGAAGACCCCCTCGAGGAACCGCGCCACCCCCATCACCGCCAGCGCCTCCTGCCACCGCCAGCCCCCGAGGTCGTAGCCGTTTTGGTAGAAGAGGAAAAGGCCAAAGAGCATCCCCAGCGACTCCAGCAAGACGATGACCAGGGCCGCCAGGAAGTTCGCCCGGTACTCCATCCGGGCCGAGAGCGCGGTCAGCAGGAAGACCCCAAAGAGCCTCAGGTAGCGCATCACGCCCCCATAGCGGAAAACCGCCGAAGCCCGGCGCGCCAAAGCCCCCGCGCGAGGAGCCAGGCGAGGAGGGTCCAGCCGGCCAGAACCCCAAACGCCCGCCCCGCCCCGGCCACCGGCTCGCCGGCCCAGAGCGCCGCCGGCAGGTAGGCGAGGTAGGGGAAGGGGGTCCAAAAGAGGAACGCCCGCACCGCCTCGGGGTAGAGGTCGAGGGGGGCGAGGTAACCGGAAAACAGCATGAAGAGGACGTACCAGGCGTTGTAGAGGTCGGTGGACTCCTCCAGCCAAAGGGCCAGCAGGCCGAGGACGTAGGCCACGAAGAAGTTGAGCAGGAACCCCAGGAGGCTGGCAAGGAGCCCGAGGAAAAGGGCCCCGGGGCCGGTCCAGACCAGCGCCCCGGGGTAGAGGAGCCAGAAAACCCCGACCAGCACCAGGATCATCGGCAGCCGCACCCCGCGCTCGGCGAGGTGCTGGGCCAGGTAGTGCCAGAGGGGGTCGAGGGGCTTTAGGAGCTTGAAGGCGAGGGCGCCGTTTTTGATCTCCTCGGAGAGGGTCCAGGTGACCCAGACCACCTGGAGCTGGCGGGCCGCGAAGACGAAGAAGAAGTAGCGGGCGAAGGAGAGGGGATCGCGGTCGGTGAGCCCCTCCCGGGCCGCCGCCACCCAGATCGCCATGAAGAAGAAGGGGGCGAGACCGGAGAGCAGCCAGAAGAGGATCTCGCCCCGGTAGACCGTCATGTGGGCGTAGTAGACCGAGAGGAAGGCGAGGAGCTTCCTAACCAAGGCGCCCCTCCCGGAAGACCCGCCCGATCACCTCTTCCAAAGGCGGCTCCTCGACCGCCAGGTCCCGGACCGGGAGCGCGGCCAGCATCCGGGCCACCGCCGCGGTGAGGCGGGGCTTTTCCACCAGGAGCCGGGCGCTCTGCCCCTCGACCCCCACCACCTCGCCGTAGGGGGCGAGGGCGGCCGGTTCCAGGGGGGCCTCGAGGTCGAGCCGGACCTCCTTGTAAGGGGCGAACCGCGCCACCAACGCCCGGAGCCCCCCGTCGAAGAGCAGCCGGCCCCGGTGGATCAGGATCACCCGCTCGGCCAGCGCCTCGATGTCGGCCATGTAGTGGCTGGTGAGCAGCACGGTGGCCCCCTCCTCCCGGGCGTAGCGCCGGACGAAGTCGCGCACCGCCGCCTGGGCGTTGACGTCGAGCCCTAAGGTGGGCTCGTCGAGGAACAGCACCCGGGGGTGGTGGAGGAGCGCCGCCATCAGCTCGGCCTTCATCCGCTCGCCGAGCGAGAGCTTGCGGACCGGCTGGGTGAGGATCGCCTCGATCTCCAGCATGGCGGCGAACCGCTCCACCCGCCGGCGGTACTCGGGCTCGGGGATGTCGTAAACCGCGGCGTTGATCCGGAGGGTGTCGAGGACCGGCAGGTCCCAAAGCAGCTGGGCCTTGTTGCCCATCACCAGGGTGATCCGTTTCAGGAACCCGGGCCGCCGCTCGAACGGCGCGTAGCCCAGCACCCGAACCCGCCCCCTCGAAGGGTAGAGCAGCCCGGCCAGCATCTTCAGGGTGGTGGTCTTCCCCGCCCCGTTCGGGCCCAGAAAGCCCACGATCTCGCCGGGACGGAGCCGGAAGCTCACCCCCTTCACCGCCTCGATCCGCTTGTAGCGGCGGCGAACGAAGTGCCGCAGGGTGCCCAGGAACCCCGGGTCCTTCTCGGCCACCAGGTAGGTCTTGGAAAGGTCTTCGGCCACCACCACGTCTTCCACGGCGTGCCTCCAATCTACCCCGAGGCCGAGGCGTAGGCCCGAACCGCGAGGCGAAAGAGCCTATCTGTCAACAGCCAAAAAACCGCCACCCCCGCCCAAAGCCCGAGCAACCCCGCCGGGCCCACCCGCCCCAGGGCCAGCTCGGCGGGCAGGTTGACCGCCCCGTAGACCGGCACTACGAAGGTGAGGAAGACCCGTACCGGAAGCGCGTAGGCCCGCACCGGGTACTGCCCGGCCGCGAACAGGCCGGTCACCAGGTGGACCAGGTTGTGGACGTGCACCGAGAAGAAGCCCACCAGGGCGAGGAGGAAGGCGAAGAGGTAGGCGACCAGGAGGGCCGGACCGATCGCGAGCGAGCCGAGGACCGCCGCTTGGGCCCCCAACGCGCGGTGCCCCAGGCCGAGGAGCGCCGCCCCGGCCAGCAGGTCGGGCAGGCCCCAGGGCGAGGCGGTCTGCACCAGGAGCAGGAAGACCGGGTGCTTGGGCCTGAGCAGCACGAACTCGAGGCTCCCCTCCCACACCCGCTCCGAGAACGCCACCAGGTTGGGCCCCACCACGCACCGGAAGAAGCCGATCGCGATCGAGGCCACCCCCAGGTAGACGAGCCCCTCGTCGGGGGCGAGGTCGAGCACCCCCGCCCGCACCAGGGCGAAGAGCGCCGCCACCCGGCCGGCGGTCTCCACCAGGGCGCCGAGGAGGGCGGCGAGGAAGTCGGCCCGGTAGGCCGTCCAGACCGCCGCGGCGGCCGCCGCCGAGCGGGCGAGGACGCGGAGGTAGCCGCCCATCTAGCCCCCCGCCGCGCGGTAGCGCAAAAGCCCCCGGCGCCAAACCCAGCCGGCCAGCGCCGCCACCCCGAGGGTCCAGAGCACCAGCGGCAGCGGCCCCCGGGCCCCCGGCCACCCCGCCGCCAGCGCCGCCGGGTGGTAGACCGCGTAGGGCAGCGGGGTCCACGCGAGGAAGCGGCGAAGCCCCGGGGAGAAGGCGTCCAGGGGGATCGCGAGCCCGCCGAAGAAGAACAGCGCCCCGTAGTAGGCCTCGAGGAACCCCTCGCTCCGCTCGAGGAAGAAGGCCAGGGCGCCCAAGAGCCAGCCCAGGGCGAAGTGGAAGGCGAACCCCAGGGCCAGGAAACCGGCGTAGCCGATCAGGCGGGCCGGCTCGAGCCCGGCGAGGATCCCCGGAAAGAGGGCCCCCAAAACCCCCGCCACCGGCAGGCCGAGGACGAGGTAGACGAGCAGGAGCGAAAGCTGGTCGGCGAGGTGGTCAAGAACCGGCGAAAACGGCCGCAGCAACAGGGGCGAGAGCCGGCCGGTGCGGATCTCGTAGCCGAGGTAGTCGGCCACCCCGGTGGGCCGGAACAGCCCGGCCAGCCAGGCGAAGAAGAAGTAGCGGGCGTAGTCGAGGCCGGGCCGAGGCCCGGCCTCGACCCAGAGCCCTAGGAAGATCAAGGGCAGGCTCTGGGCCAGCACCCAGAAGAAGAGTTCGCCACGGTAGGCGAGGTTTTGCGCCAGAAAGGTCCCGACCAGGACCGAAAACTTCCCAAGCAAGAATCTACGGGTCATCCGCCCGACCTCCCATCTTTGGCGGAAAGTTTCCTGAAAGCCGAACCGGACTAGCGGCGGACGACCCGGAGTATCATGGAACCCAGTTTAGCAAAAAGGGGGTCAGCCCTCGGAGGGCTCGGGGAAGGGCCGGCCGTAGGGCAGCACCCGGCTGCCGGGGAAGGCCGCCGCCAGGAGCCGGCCCAGGTGCTCGGCGGCCTCGGGCAAAAGCCCGGCGCATTGGGTGACGTAGACGAAGAGGTAGCGGGGCCGGCGGGGCGACTGCGAGTAGGCCAGGCAGCCCTGGTACTCGGGGAACGCCTCCAAAAAGGTCGCCAGCACCGCCCGCATGCGGGGCCCGGCCGGGGGCAGCACCCCGAGGCTCCGCCGCGGCCGGAGCCAGTAGGTGCGGACCAAAAGCCTCACGACCCCCGCGCCCTCCAGATCGGCTCGGCGATCCCCAGGCGGTGGTTGACGTAGCGGGCCAGGACGAAGAGGAGGTCGGACAGGCGGTTGAGGTAGCGGAGCGCCTCGGGGTTCACCCACTCGTGCTCGGCCAGCGCCACCGCCTCGCGCTCGGCCCGGCGGGCGACGGTGCGGGCCAGGTGCAGCGCGGCCGCGGCCGGGTGGCCGCCGGGGAGGATGAAGAGCTTTAGGGGCGGGAGGTCGGCCTCCAAGCGGTCGATCTCGGCCTCGAGGCCGGCCACGTCGTCCGCCGTCATGCGGGCGATGTGGCGCTCGGCGGGGCTGTTTTTGAGGGTGGCGAGGTCGCTGCCGAGCTCGAAGAGGGCCCGCTGCAAGCGATCGAAGAGGGGATCGAGCTCGGCCAGCTCGGAGGGGAGCAGGCTCCGGGCCAGCCCCAGGGCGCTGTTGGCCTCGTCCACGGTGCCGTAGGCGGCGACCCGGAGGGTGCTCTTCTTGACCCGCTCGCCCCCCACCAGGGCGGTGAGCCCCTCGTCGCCGGTGCGGGTGTAGATCGGCATCGCCCCCATGATACGGCGACCCGCCCCTTTCGGGGCGGGGCCAGGAGGGAGGGATTCATGGATCATCCGGGCGCGGCTAGGGTCAAGGTAGCGCGGGCGGCGGGGGACAGGTGTCCCGCCCGGCCGGGGACGTAGACTCGAAACCGTGCGGGCGACCTGGCTGGAGATCGATCTCGGGCGCCTGGCCGCGAACTACCGGCGGCTCGCCGGGCAGCTGGGGCCGAAGACGCGGGTGATCGGGGTGGTCAAGGCGAACGCCTACGGCCACGGCGCGGTGCCGGTGGCGAAAAGGCTCCTCGAGCTCGGGGCCGCCCGCCTCGCGGTCGCCACCGCCGGCGAGGGGGCCGAGCTCCGGCGTGCGGGGATCGAAGCCCCCATCCACCTTCTTGGAAGCCTCCACCCCGACGAGGCCGAGGACGCCCTGAAGGCGGATCTCGTCCCCACCCTCGCCACCCTGGAGGCCGCCCGGGCGCTTTCCGCCCTTCGCCCGGGCGCAACCGTCCACGTCAAGGTGGACACCGGGATGGGACGGGTCGGGGTCCCCCCCGACGACCTCGCCGACTTCCTCGCCGAGGTCGAGGCGATGGGGATCGAGGTCGAGGGCATCCTCACCCACTTCGCGGTGGCCGACGAGGACCCCGCCCTCACCCGGGCCCAGCTCGCGCGCTTTCTGGCCGCCGTCCGCCCCCTCAAAAAGCGCTACCTCCTCCACGCCGCGAACTCGGCCGCCGTCCTCGCCGGAATCGGCACCGACCTCGACTTCGTCCGCCCCGGCATCGCCCTTTACGGCCTGCCCCCCGACCAGAGCCTTACTAGCGAGCTCTCCCCCATCCTCCGCTGGAAGGCCAAGGCCACGCTGGTAAAGACCCTCCCCGCAGGCCACGGCGTGGGCTACGGCCTGACCTGGAAGGCAAGGGGCGGCGAGACCCTGGCCACCCTCCCCTTCGGCTACGCCGACGGCTTTCACCGGGCGCTTTCCAACCGCGGCTTCGTGCGCCTGGGGCGAGAATACCTCCCGGTCGTCGGCCGGGTCAGCATGGACCAAACCACCGTGCTGCTGAAAACCCCCCCGCCCCCGGACGCGGTCTTCGAGGTGGTCACCGCCGATTTCGACCCGAGGACCAGCCTCACCGGCCGGGCCCGGGCGCTCGGTACCATCAACTACGAGCTCGCCACCGCGCTAAGTCCCCGGCTGCCGCGAAGGTACATCTAATGGCGGCGCACACAGCCGGTATGAAAGGTTGGTGCCATGACCAAGCGCCTTAGCGTGGCCCTGGACGAGGAGTTTCTCACGGAGGTCCAAAAGCTTTCCGGGGCCCGCACCAAGCGGGAGGCGATCGAGGCCGCGCTCCGGGCCTACGTGCGGGAAGAGCGCATCAAGAACCTCGTCCGGCTTGCGGGCTCGGGGATCGTGGACCGGGACCTTGAGGACCTGGCGGCTTACCGCGAGCTCGAGGCCCAAAAGCCATAAAGGCTCCTGCCCGACACCCCGGTCTGGATCCTCTTCCTTAAAAGCCAGGGGACCCCAGCGTCGAAAAGGGCCTGGCCCAGGCGCTCGTCGAGGGGCGGGTCCGCCGCTCGTCCCCGTTCCTCGCCGAACCGATCCAGGGGGCACGCTCGGATGGAGAGGCGGCGCTACCAAAGGCGAACCTCCTCGCCCTTCCCGCGGCACCGATGTTTGGCTTCGCGCCGGCGAGCTCGGGCAAAAGCTCCGGCGAAAGGGCCAAACCGTTCCCCTCACCGACCCGGCCCTCGCCGCCAGCGCCGAGCTCGGGGGCCTCGAGCGCTGGCCCGCCGACCGGCACTTCGAGGCGATCGCGGCGGTGGCGAGGCTAACGCTCCGCGCCTTTTACCCCTAGGATCCGCGGCAACTCCGCTTCCAGCGGTCGCCACGCGAGCGAAAACGTCGCCCGCATCTTGGCGGGATCGCCGGTATTGCCCAAAAGCAGCATATAGAGCTGGTCCCGTGTGATCGGGGCCGCGGGCAGCCGGTCGAGCAGGGCGAAGAACCAGGCGGGAAGCGAAAGCAGGGGTTTTTTCGAACCCAGGGCGTCGCGCACGAGCAGGACGAGCGCCCGGTAGGGGTATTCCCGGGGCCCCACCAGGTCGTAGGCCTCGCCGATCGTCTCGGGCTTTTCCAGGCTCTGGCGCATCGCCTCGGCCACGTCGCCGGCCCAGACGGGCCGGAAAGGATACTCGCCGGAGCCGACGAGGGGGATGAAGGGAAGCGGCATGCGCACGAGCCCTTTGAGGATCTTGGAAAAGAACTCGTCGCCCTCGCCGAAGACGAGACTCGGGCGAAAGATCGTCCATTCGAGGCCGCTTTCCCGCACGATCGCCTCGCCCCCGGCCTTGGTCTCGAAGTAGCGGCTTTTCGTCCCCCGCCGGGCGCCGAGGGCGCTCACGTGCAAAAGGCGCCCCACCCCCGCCGCCCGCATCGCCCGCACCGCGTGCTCCACACCCCGAACGTGCACCGCCTCGAAGGTCTGATCCCGCTCCCGGATGATGCCCGCGAGGTAGAAGACGGCGTCCGCCCCCGCCACCGCCTCCGCGAGCCCGAGGTTCCGGGCGGCGTCGCCCTCGAGGTAGCGGACCCCGGGAAGCGGCCCCCGCCCCCGCCGCGAGAGCGCCGAAACCTCGTGCCCCGCCGCCCGCAGCGCCCGGGCCAGGTGGGTGCCCAAGAACCCGCTGCCGCCGATCAGCAAAACCCGCATGGCTAACCGTAGCGCTCCTCCTTCCAGGGGTCGCCCCTTGGGTGGTAGCCCCGGGCCTCCCAGTAGCCGGGCTCGTAGCGCTCGAGCACCTTGATCCCCATCAGCCACTTCACGCTCTTCCAGCCGTAGAGGTGGGGCACCACCAGGCGCACCGGGCCGCCGTAGGGCGCGGGGATCGGCCGGCCTTCGAGCCGGGTGGCGAGCAACACCCCCGGCCGGAGCGCTTCGTCCAGGGGGATCGCCGCCGAATACGCGCCGAACGCGAAGGCGAGGAGCCAGCGGGCGTCGGGAAGGGGGCCTGCCTCCTCGAGCACCTCGGCAAGCGGGATCCCCTCCCATCGAACCCGCTCCCGGCTCCAGCCGGTGACGCAGTGGAAGTCGTGGACCACCTCGGCCCGGGGCAAAAGCTCCGCGAGGGTAAGGGAGAGCGGCCGCTCCACCCGGCCCCGCACCCAGACCCGGTACTTCCCGGGCTCGGGCAGACCGGCCGGGGGCACGACCGTGAAGACCGGCAGCTTGGGGACCGCCCGCTGACCGGGAGGGAGCGCCATGCCCCCACCCTACCCCTTCCCCACCAGACGAAAGTGGCTTACGCAAGCGTCGTCAAGCGGCACGAAGCCGTGGTGCTCCAAAAAGCTTGCGGTCGGGCGGTCCTCGACCCCGGCGGTGAGCCGCCGAAAGCGGCCCCGGAGGTGGCGGAGGATCCGGGCGAGCAGGCGGTGGCCGAAGCCCCGGCCGCGGTGGTCGGGGTGGACGTAGATCGCCCAAAGCCGGGCGGCGCCGAGCCAGCCGGGGCAGGGCTCCGGGGCCACGCCGGCCGCCGCCACCGCCCGGCCGCCGGCGGCGATCGCCCAAAGCCCGGCCCGCCGGTCCCGGGCACCCTCCTCGCCGAGCTCGGCCAGGAGCCGCTCGAGGCCCCCGCACCCCTCGGCCCGGGCGGCGGCGCGGAGCGCCTCCCAGTCGAAGTCGGCCAGCCGGCGAACCGGCCGCAACCGGGGGGGCGGGCCCTCGCTCACTTAAACCGCACCGCCACCGACTGGTTGCCAAAAAGGCCCTCGTAGACGACCCTTAGCTCGGTCCCCGGCCGGGGCAAAAGCGGCCGTCCGAAGCTCCCGAGGCTCACCAGATCGCCCGCCCTCAGGGCCTTGCCGTCGGCCTTTAGGTCCCTCACCAGCCAGAGCAGGGCGTTCAGGGGGTGGCCGAGGATCGCCTTCCCGGGCACCGCCATCGCCTCCTTGCCCCCCGCGTAGACGTGCACGGTCATCGCCGCCAGGTCGCCGGCGGCGAGCCGCTCGGTGGGGATCTCCGCCCCCATGACCCCCAGCCGGGCGCCGACGTTGATGGCGGTGATCACCGGGGCGGTGAGGGGGTCGCCCTTCCTAACCAGAAGGTCCGGCAGCTCGATGAAGGGGATCACCGCGTCGAGGTGGTCCCAGACCTCGGCGACCGTTCTCGCCTGGTTGATCCCGGCGTCTTTGACCCGCACCAAGAGGTCGGCCTCGGCGATCGGCCGGGCGCCGAAGCGGGCCGGCACCCGGGCTCCGTCCTTAAGGAGCATCCGCTCAAGGAGCTGACCCCGGAGCGGGTGGTCGACGCCGAACCGCTTCTGCACCGCTTTGCTGGTGAGGCCCACCTTGTAGCCCACCACCGGCCCCAGGGGCACCGAGAGGCGCCGGACGAAGGCGTCCTGCACCCGGTAGGCCTCGGCGAGGGTGCGCACCCCCGGGGCCACCGCCGGCACCTTGGCCACGAAGGCAACGTAGAGGGCGTCGGCGATTGCCGCCGCGCCGGAGGCCAGGGCGACCAGGGCGAGCACGGTACCGATCGTCCATGCAAACTTTTTCATAGCAGCCTCATCCTACGCGTTTTCGCCCCGGCGGTACCAGACCACCTCGACCCGCTCCAGGGTCACCAGCCCCTCGGCGATCATGCCGTCGAGGGTGGGCAGGAAGGCCTCGATCTTCTCGGCGGTGTCGACGAACTCGATCATCACCGGGAGGTCCTCGGAGAGCCGGAGCACCCGGGCGCTGTGGATGCGGGAGTGGCCCCCGTAGCCCATGATCCCCCGGAAGACCGAGGCCCCCGCCAGCCCCGCCTCCCGGCCCTTCTCCACGATCGCCTCGAAGAGCGGCCGACCCTTGTAGCGATCGGACTCGCCGATGAAGATCCGGAGGAGCTTGGCCTCGCCTCGCAGTCCCACCGTCTACCTCCCCACCGCCCAGACCCCAGCCAACGCCGCCCCCACCCCCAGCGCCAGCGAGCCGAGGGCGTAGGCGAGGGCCGGGGCCAGGGCCCCTTCGCGCAGCATGCCGAGCGTCTCGTAGCTCAGGGTCGAGAACGTGGTGAACGCCCCCAGCACCCCCACCGCCCAGAAGAGCCGCCACTCGGGGGGCAAAACCGCCCGCATCGCGGCCTCGTAGAGGGCGCCCAGGAGGAAGCTGCCCACCACGTTCACGAAAAGCGTACCCCAGGGAAACAGGCCGCCGGCCAGCTGCTGGACCCAGCCGCTGGCGGCGTAACGGAGCACGGCCCCGAGCGACCCCCCCAGGGCGACGAAGAGGTACGCCTTCATGCCCCCAAGCCTAGACGATGGCGGGCCGGCGGGGGGATCTTTGCGCGTAGACTGGGGCATGCCCCTGGCCGCGCGGACCTCCCGGCGCCGCATCCTCATCGGCCTCTTCGCCCTTGGCGGGGTGGCCGCCGGGGTGGGGTTTTGGGCCACCGGCGGCGGGGCGCCGGAGGACTACGCCCTGTTGGCCCTGGCGCTTTGGCTCGGCCACCTCCTCGGGCGGGCGGTCCGGGGTCGGGAGGAGGGCCTGGCCCTCTTGGCCATGCGAACGCTGGGGGCGTTCCTCCTCTACACCGCCTTCCTCTCCCTGCGCCACCTGAACCAGGGGCTCTGGCCCTCGCTGCTTTGGACCCCGCTGGTCTACCCCGGGGCCTACGTCGCCCTGAGCCCGGAGGCCGCCCGGGTCTTCCTCCTGCGCTACTTCCTCCTGCTGGTGGGGGTGAGCTTCCTCTCCTTCGGGCTCTCCGGCGAGTTCGGCGACGCCGGGCTCTGGAACACCTACCTCCAGTGGCTGGCCTCGCAGGCCGGGCTCTGGGTGCTGTCCTCGAGGATCTTCGAGATGGGGCGCCGGGCCGCCCACGCCGAGGAGGAGGCCCGCACCGACCCCCTCACCGGAGCGGCCAACCGGCGGGGGTTCCTCGAGGCCCTCGAGGCCGAGATGCGGCAAAGCGCCCGCCAGCGCCTGCCGCCGCTGTTGCTGGCCATCGACCTGGACCGCTTCAAGGAGGTCAACGACCGCCACGGCCACGCCCGCGGCGACGAGGTGCTCCGCCGGATAGCGGCGACGCTGGCCGCCCACCTGCGGGAGGGCGACCTGCTGGCCCGCACCGGCGGCGACGAGTTCGCCATCCTCCTCTACGACTGCCCCGCCTCCGAGGGCCAGATGATCGCCGACCGCCTCTGCCGGGCGGTGGACGCCGCCCGCGAGCCCCTCGCCGGGGTCACCCTGAGCGTCGGGCTGGGCCGCCTGCTCCCCGGGGAGACCCCGGCCCGCTTCCTGGCCCGGGTCGACGGCCTGCTCTACCGGGCCAAGCGAGCCGGCGGCAACCGGGTGGCGGTCGCCGCCGGGGTCTAGCGCCCGCCTAGGGGCCCACCGTCTCGGTCTTGCGGTCGACGTCGCGGTCGCCGTCCGAGTCGAAGACCACGAAGGTCACCTGGTAGGTGCCGGCCTCGGCGTAGGTGTGCCGCACGTCGAGGGCGTCGCAGTCCGGCGAGCCGAGCGGCCGCTCCTCGCGGGGGCTGCCGTCGCCGAAGTCGAAGTAGCAGCCGAGGGGGTCGCCGTCGGGGTCGCGTCCCCGGCCGATCACCCGGAGCTCGTTCCCGCTCACCGCGGTCTTCAGGATCCGGGCGGTCGGCGGGTTGTTGGGGGTGCACTCGACCCTGACCGGGAGATCCACGCGGCCCTCGTCGGGGTCGTTGGTGGTCAGGCGAAGGGCGGCGTCGAAGGCGGTGGGGGAACCGGGGCAGGGGTAGCTGAGGCGGTGGAAGGCCCAGTCCCCCGAGCCGAGGGTGACCGAGGCCGGGTCGGCGGCCACCCCGGCCGGCGGGGAGAGGGTGACCGAGAGCGGGCTGGTGAAGTCGTGGGGGGTGCCGTCCGGGCCGAGCCCGCTCACCGTGCGGTTCTGGTAGCTGAGCACCCCGATCGCCTCGGCGTCGTACTTGCCCTTCAGCAAGAGGCCGGCGGGCAGGGCGTCGAGCTCGGGGGCGCGCACGATCAGCCCCCGGGCGGCGCGGGAGGCGTAGGGGGCGACCTCCTTGAAAAGGCCCAGCCAGTGGCGCCCCTGCACCTCGTAGTAGCCGACGTCCCCCGGGCCCGGCGTCCAGGTGAGGCGCACCTCGGGACCGCCGCCGTCGGGGCCGGAGGCGACCCGCCTCAAGGGGACGCCGGGCCCGAAGCAGGCGAGGTTGCTCGGGCAGACCCCGCCCCGCAGCCAGGCCTCGACCCGGCCGGAGAGCCCGTCGTCGTCGCTGAGCACGAAGGTCGCCGCCTCCCCCCGCCCGAGGTCCACCGCCGCGGGAGCGAGCCGGATGCGCGTCCGGGTGGCGGCCAGGAAGGCCTTGCGGTCCTCGGCCTCGAAGAGCTTGGTTCGGCCCAGGTCGGTGGCCCCCTCCCCGAAGATCTCGGTCACCAGGTCGGCGAGCGGACCCCCGAGCTCCAGCTTCAGGTAGCCGAGAAGCCGGTAGCCGAACCCCCAGTCCACCCCCGCGTAGTCGGCCCGCTCGACCGCCCACACCGGCACCCGCACGAAGAAGGGGAGCTCGCCGACCAGCTCAAGGAGCCGCCCGGAGAGGAGGTTCTCCCCGAAGGCCCGGACCGAGGCGCCCAGCTCGACGGCGGCGCCGGGGCCGGTCTCGAGCTCGAGGTGGCTCCTCAGGGTCATCGCAAGGCGGGGCCGGTCGAGCCCGGTGTCGAAGCCGAAATCGTCAACGAACTGCCAGCCGTGGGCGTCGTCGTAGCGAAAGCCCACCGCCGCGCGGGCCACCGCCCGGGCCCGGGGGCCCTGCAACAGGAGCGAGGCGCCGCTGGCGGTGACGTCGGCGTAGACGTAGACCTGGGGGTAGAGGTCGACGTTGATCGAGAGCACCAGGATCGAGACGGCGGGGAGGCTGACCTCCCCCTGCCAGAGGCGGCAGTAGACCTCGCCGCTGGGGGTGTCCACCCGGACCCGGCCCCCGTCGGCGACCAGCCCGGCCTCGCCGTGAAAGATGAGGCCGGCGCGGTCGAGGGGGTCGAGGCCGAACTCGAGCTCGACGTAGGCCTCGATCCAGAAGCGGCGGATCTCCCCGAGGTAGGGCTCGGTGACCTCGACGCCCTCGAGGTCGGTCTCGCAGGCGCCCAGCGGCACCAACCGGACGTCGCCCCCGCTCTGAACCCGGAGCGCCGCCCGCCCACCGGGCAGGAGCACGCTCTGCACCGCCACCTCGGGGGTCTCGTCGCGGTAGCGCAACCGCCGAAAGAGATCGGGGAGCGCCGCCTTGCCGGTGACGAGCACCACCCGGTCGGACTCGACGCGGACCGACGCGATCCGGCCCCAAACCCCGGTGCGGTCGCCGGTGAAGAAGACCTGACCGGCCCGGAGCCCCTCGGTCTCGGGGGTGCGCCTGAGGACCACCCGCACCCAGGCCCGCCGGGCGGGGTCCCAGTCGGCGTCGAGGACGAGGTCGCCGGCGAGGTGGAGGGCGTCCGGCTGGAACTCGGCGAAGACCGCCTCGCCCCAGGTCTCGGCGTCGCGGTAGCGGGCCAGGATGCGGACCGTGCCCAGGGCGTCGTCGAGCGCCTCGACCCGGGCCTTACGGGGTCCGATGGGCGTCACCCGGAAGCGGGCAGGGTCGGCGCTTTCAAACCGTACCCGGGCGTCGGGGACCGGCCGACCGAGGTCGTCGAGGACCTCGACCTCGAAGACCCGCTGCTCGCCCACCCGGCCGAAGATCAGGGCCCGGTCGCTGACGACCCGGATCCGGTTTCCGACCACCCCGCCGGAGCGCACCGAGACCCGGACCTCGGCCCGAAGCCCGGGGTCGGCCAGGCTCTCGACCACCACCCGGTCGTCGGCGGGATGGCCGGGCGCGCGGTAGGTCACCGCCGTGCCGGCGCCTACGATCGCGCCCCGCTCGGCCCGCCAGCGCACCCCGCCGGTGACCCCGGAGAGGCGCGCCTCCAGCCGGGCCTCGCCCCCCGGCGCCAGCACCAGCGCGTCGGGAACGACCGTAAGCCGCTTCGCGGGCGGGGCGCCGCACGCGGCCAGAAGCAAAAGGATTCCAACTAGACTCGCGATCCTCCTCATGACGCCGCAAGCCTAGCGGGGCGGCGTGGCCAAAGCGTTACATCTCCCATGGCGTGTACCCTTGGGCCATGGACGTTCCCGAGCCGAACCTCCTGGGCGAGGCCGCCCCCGCCATCTTCCAGACCTCGCTCTTCGCCTTCGACAGCGTCCGGGACTTCGAGGAGGCGGTGCGCCAGGGGCGCCCCTACTACACCCGGGGCGCCAACCCCACCGTGGGGCTCTTCGAAACGCAGGTGGCCGCGTTGGAAGGGGCCGAGGCCGCCCGTGCCTTCGCCAGCGGCATGGCGGCGGTGGCGGCCACCCTCTTTGCCTTTTTGCGGCCCGGCGACCGGGTGGTGGCCACCGCCCCCGTCTACGCCGGCACCCACGCCCTGCTCACCGGCCTCCTCGCCGAGTTCGGGGTCGAGACCGCCTTCGTCCCCGCCGCCGACACCGAGGGGATCCTGCGGGCGATCCCGGGGGCCCGGCTGGTCTACCTGGAGTCGCCGGCCTCCTACACCTTCGAGCTGGTGGACCTGGAACCGGTGGCCGCCGCCGCCCGCCGGGCCGGGGCGGTGAGCGTGATCGACGCCACCTACACCGCCGGGGTGCTGGCCCGGCCGCTGGCCCACGGGATCGACCTGGTCGTCCACTCGGCCAGCAAGTACTTCTCGGGCCACTCCGACGTGATCGCCGGGGCGGTGGCCGGCCGCCGGGAGCTCGTCGATCGGCTCAAGGAACCCTACATGCTGCTCGGGGCCAAGCTCGCCCCCTTCGAGGCCTGGCTGCTGGTGCGGGGGCTCCAGACCCTCGAACTCCGCCTGGCCCGCCACGCCGAGAACGCCCGGAGGGTGGCCGCCTTCCTGAAAGGACACCCGGCGGTCCGCCGGGTCCATTGGGTGGAGGACGACCCGCTCTTCGCCCGCTACCTAAGGAGCGGCGCCGGGCTGCTCTCGGTCGAGCTCGCCGACGCCGAGGCCGCCCGTCGCTTCGCCGACCGCCTGGAGCACTTCCGGGTCGGGGTCTCCTGGGGCGGCTTCGAGTCGCTGGTGCTGCCGCTCTTCGCCCAGCCCAGGGTCGCCCGGGCCTACCGCTTCCCGGAGGGGCTGGTGCGGCTCTCGGTAGGGCTGGAACCGGCCGAGGCGCTGCTTCGCGACCTGGAGCGGGGCCTCGAGGAATCCTGACTAAACCACTAGACATTAGGCGGCCCGCCGGCTAGACTGGCCCTTAGCGCGGGAGCGCGTTGGAGGAGTCGAAGATGACGAAGCGCCTGGAAATCCAAGACCTCTGGGTCTCGCACGACGGCAAGACGATCTTGAAGGGCGTGAACCTCACCCTGCCCCTCGGCGAGGTCCACGCCCTCATGGGCCCCAACGGCGCCGGCAAGAGCACCCTCGGCAAGGTGATCGCCGGCGACCCCAACTACCAGGTGGAAAAGGGGAGGATTCTCCTCGACGGCGAGGAGATCACCGAGCTTGCCCCCGACGAGCGCGCCCGCAAAGGGCTCTTCCTCGCCTTCCAGTACCCGGTCGAGGTGCCCGGGGTGCAGGTGGCGAACTTCCTGCGCCTTGCGCTGAAAGAGCGGCTCGGCAAGGAGCCCCCGATCGCCGAGTTCTACGCCCGGCTCAAGGAGGCGATCGAGCTCCTCGACTGGGACGAGGGGGTGCTTTCCCGCTACCTGAACGAGGGGTTCTCCGGCGGGGAGAAGAAGAAGAACGAGATCCTCCAGCTCCTGGTGCTAAGGCCCCGCTACGCGATCCTCGACGAGACCGACTCCGGCCTCGACATCGACGCCCTCAAGGTGGTGGCCCGGGGGGTGAACTCGATGCGGGGGCCGGAGTTTTCCGCCCTGGTCATCACCCACTACCAGCGCCTCCTCAACTACATCGTTCCCGACGTGGTCCACGTGATGATGGACGGTCGGGTGGTCAAGACCGGCGGGGCCGAGCTCGCGCTGGAGCTCGAAAAGCGCGGCTACGACTGGCTCAAGGAGGAGGTGGCCGGTGCCTGAGGACCTGAAACACATCGCCGACGACTACCGCTGGGGGTTCAAGGACGAGGTCGAGCCCGAGCTCGCCCTCAAAGGGCTCACCCCCGAGACGGTGCGGCGGATCTCCGAGGCCAAGGGGGAACCGGCCTGGATGACCGAGTTCCGCCTCAGGGCCCTCGAGGCCTTCTTCAAGATGCCGATGCCGAAGTGGGGCCCCGACCTCTCGGGGCTGGAGGGAAAGCTCGACGACTTCTACTACTACGTCAAGCCGCCCTCGAGGGGCCCGGTCGAGAGCTGGGAGGAGGTCCCCGAGGAGATCAAGAAGACCTACGAGCGGCTCGGCATCCCCGAGGCCGAGCGCAAGGTGCTGGCGGGGGTCGGCGCCCAGTACGACTCCGAGGTGGTCTACCACAAGATCAAGGAGGAGCTCGAGAAAAAGGGCGTGATCTTCGTCTCGATCGAGGAGGGGCTCCGGAAGCACGAGGAGATCTTTCGGCGCTACTTCGCCAAGATCGTCCCCCCCACCGACAACAAGTTCGCCGCCCTGAACTCGGCGGTCTGGTCCGGCGGCTCCTTCGTCTACGTGCCCCCCGGGGTCGAGGTCGAGGTGCCGCTGCAGGCCTACTTCCGGGTCAACACCGCCGGGTTCGGCCAGTTCGAGCGCACCCTGATCGTGGTCGACGAGGGGGCCAAGGTGCACTACATCGAGGGCTGCACCGCCCCCCTCTACACCACCGAGGCGCTCCACACCGGGGTGATCGAGATCTACGTCCACAAAAACGCCCACTCCCGCTACACCACCATCCAGAACTGGCCGACCAACATGTACAACCTGGTCACCCAGCGGGCGATCGTCGAGGAGGGCGGCTACCACATGTGGCTGGACGGCAACCTGGG
>Ga0256841_1000180_pt1 | contig 69796 bp, 59 predicted proteins | sample 356308metaG_FD_185971 | JGI IMG/M metagenome (GOLD analysis project Ga0256841, IMG submission 185971) | Hydrothermal vent microbial communities from Mid Atlantic Ridge, Atlantic Ocean - 356-308 | ecosystem: Environmental > Aquatic > Marine > Hydrothermal vents | place: Atlantic Ocean: Mid... | reverse complement strand
TCCGATGCCAAATTACGACACATAGTCCGAAAATCTTCAACATATTCACCAGCTACCGGATAGACTTCCTCATATTGAGCCGTGTCGGGAGTTATATGTGACATTTTATAAGGGTGCCAAAATATCAGCTGTACTATCCGCCTCACGCTGTCGGGCATATAATTATCGATACTATCCCCTATATCCTGATAGCCATAATTAGGATCAGCGCTGAGTATCGAATCAATACCCGCCCAACTGATTCTAAATCTGAAAGATTGAATGCCGCTGGCGGTGGCACACTGATCGGTAAACAAATGATGTCTCCTTTCAAAAGTGGAGCTATAACTCGTCCCAATCAATTGTTTTGGCTGAGCGAAAGCATCGTTATAATTTATTATAATAAAAATCGTAAAAAGCACAAGCATCAATATCTTTTTCATAATCTCAACCTTCCTGATAAATTTTCTTTTCTGTTAGCTAAAACGAAACTTGGATTGAGATTATGAGGCGGTGGTCGGGTGTGAGGAGTGTTTGTTATGTGAGCATATCTACATAAGCCCCCCCTCAATGAGTTAGGATGATAGTTCTTTGGCAATGTATAATTTCCAGCCACTAATCCCTCATTTGCTACATAAAACCATAGCTCAAAAATAAAGTCTTTTCAAGCGGAAAATATAAAATTATCACTCTAATATATCCTGCTCTTATATAAGGATAATTGTTAACAGTTTTTGACGGATAAATTGGGAAATATCTTAAAAAGGTTTTCTTAATATGTAATAAATCGAACATACCATTATAATAGCGATGATAATCAATAATATCTCTTCATAAAAAAACCTCGCCCGTAGGGTGATGCCCATCCGTCAATCCGATGCAACCCCTGAAGATGTTCCCTCAATAAATATCTTGTATAATTATATTATAATAATCAGATTTGCCAAGATGCCCCCGAAAAAATCGATAGCCGACAGACAGATTACTCCCCTAAAGTAAAGTCGGCGCCATATCCCTACGGTATTCGGAAACGGTTTTCCTTATTTCGTCCCAGCTGTTTACATATTTCAAACTACCGCGTACATTCATACAATTGTTATTCCAAGGTTGTCGGAATACCAATACCCTGCTGACCAACTTCGATAAGTGAATCGCTTCGGCAAGGTTGTCCTCGATGAATATGTCGAAGTGCGGCATCTCCTTTAAGATAACATCAAGCTTTTTCCCATTACCCTTGAAGATCAACTTTTTCCGCGGTATGTCGAGATTATCAAGAAGCTCAATCGTTCTTAAGCGATGCCGTTCAGGCCTGCTTGTGCAGATATATATATTGTCCCCTTCGGAGGTGAATTCGCTTAGAACCCTATCCGCTCCGGGGATAAGTTTAAAGTCGCCGTAAACAGTAGTCCGTTCGATTAAATCGTAAACCTCCTCTTCAAACAACCCCAAAACGGATTCGAGGCTATGGCGGCGGATATATTCCTTTTTCAATCTTTTGTATCGAGGGTATTTGCTGTGATATGTTTTTATAAATTCGGAGATAAAATCTATTATTACTCCATCGATATCGACACCGATATTCAGAGGCATTTTAACCATCATATATCCTTAAAAAATTTTACCCCGTAAATTAATCTTTTTCCACCAAGATTTCAATTGAAAAAATGTCGATGAGGATGGTAATAAATTAACGGCTATCAAGGGACCTAAAATTAAACTTGACAGGAATAATATGAATATTGTAATTTAGGTTAAAAATTTTTGTTTTTGTCGCAATAGTTATGATATTTATATAAAGGTCTTTCAATGATTTCCTGTGGAAATAATAATTTTGCAAAGGATTTCGGGGTACAAATATTGACTGCGGGAGGAAAATGATGAGTAAGGAAGGAGCGGGTAATTCAAGAAGGAGTTTTTTGAATTGGCTTTTGGGGGGAGGAGTTGGTGCGCTGTTAGCGGCGGCGGTATATCCGATTATAAGATTCATTTACCCCCCCGAAATACCCCAAGCAACGCAATCCAGTGTTGTGGCGGCAAAGGTGGGAGAATTGCCTCCTGATTCCGGTAAAATATTCAAGTTTGGAACCAAACCGGGGATTCTGATACACACCAAACAAGGAAAGTACCTGTCCTTTTCAGCCGTATGTACCCATCTTCAATGTACGGTCCAATATGAGAAATCGAAGCAGGATATATGGTGCGCCTGTCATAATGGGCGTTACGATTTAACGGGGAAGAATATATCCGGTCCCCCACCGTCACCATTGGAGACTTATAATGTGGTTATCAAGGGGGAGGAGATAATTGTCAGCAAGAAGGCATAGGATATGATGGGCGATAGTTTCAAGAAGGTTTACAATTGGTTGGACGAGAGGATCGGCTTAAAACCGATTGAAGAATTGGCAAAGCATAAAGAGGTCCCCGTCCACAGGTACAGTTTTTGGTATTATTTCGGCGGAATGACTCTGTTCCTTTTCTCGGTGCAGGTTATAACCGGGATGATTTTGTTGTTGTATTATCGTCCTTCAGCCGGAACAGCTTATGAATCGGTGAGATTTATTACCACTCAGGTTCACTTTGGATGGCTGATAAGGTCCATCCACAGTTGGTCTGCGAATTTGATGGTCGGGGCATTGTTCGTCCATATGTTTTCGGTGTATTTGCTGAAATCGTATCGCCGTCCGAGGGAGATAACTTGGCTTACGGGCGTCTTATTGCTGTTTGTAACATTGGGGTTCGGATTTACGGGATATCTGCTCCCGTGGAATAAATTATCGTTTTTCGCCACCAAAGTCGGTACCGATATCGCCGGTAGTATCCCGATAATAGGCAATACGATTTTAGTTTTTTTGCGTGGAGGCAAAGAAGTAACCGGTGCCACCTTGACAAGGTTGTTCGGCTTCCATGTTATGGTTCTGCCTTTGACGATATTCCTGATTTTGGGAATTCATTTATATTTGATACAGAAACACGGGATGGCGCTACCCGTCAGGGAAGCGAGAAAAGAAAAAGAAGGGGAAAAGATAAGGACTATCCCTTTCCTCCCGAATTTTTTGTATCGCGATGCGATCGGTTGGATTTTAGTTTTGGGAATTTTGGTTTTTCTCGCTTCGGTTTTCCCGTGGGAATTAGGGGAAAAGGCTGATCCGCTCGCTTCGGCTCCCGCAGGGATAAGGCCGGAATGGTATTTTATGTTTATGTTCCAAACGCTCAAGCTGATTCCATCCAAAGTTCTGTTTATCGAAGGGGAGCTTTTGGGAATATTGGGATTTACCTTCGGGGGATTGATATTATTTTTCGTTCCTTTTCTCGACAGGAAATCAAACAAGCTCGAAGAGAATCGCCTTTTTACAATTTTAGGTGTTTTGGTTATACTTTATATGATTGTGCTAACGGTTTGGGGCTATGCAGTCTAACCGCATAAGATTGGGAATAGTTATGAAGAAGATAGATTGGATAATAGGTATAATCGCTATCACAGCCGTTTTATTTGTCGGATCGGCGTTTGGAAAAACCGATTACTGCATTCAATGCCATAGCGAGATGGATGATTCTCCAAAATCACCGGCGGTACTAATCAAGAGCGATATCCATTACCAAAGAGGATTATCCTGCGCCGATTGCCATGGAGGCGATGCATCCAAAAACGATGCCGAAGAAGCTATGAGCCCAAAAAAGGGGTTTGTCGGAAAACCTTCTTATCGGCAGATACCAAACTTCTGTGGGAGATGCCACAGCGATGTAGAATATATGCGTAAATACGAACCAAAGCTCCGCGTTGATCAGCTCCAACTTTACTGGACTTCCAATCACGGTAAAATGTTGAAAAAAGGTGATAGGCGCGTTGCTCAATGTGTAAGCTGCCATGGGGTTCACAATATAAAATCTATCAAGAACCCTCAAAGTCCGGTCAACAAAATCAATGTCCCCGCTACTTGTGCCAAATGCCACGCTGACAAAAAATATATGCATAAATATAATATCCCCACGGATCAATACGCCAAATATAGCCGCAGCGTTCACGGGAAATTGCTTTTGGAGAAACGCGACACCTCCGCTCCCGCCTGCAATTCCTGTCATGGAAATCACGGGGCTACTCCTCCGGGGTTGGCGTCGATATCCGCAGCCTGCGGGGAATGCCACGGGATAAACAGGGATTTGTACAATAAAAGCCCCCATAAAGAACCCTGGGCGGAGCTCGGATATCGCCAATGTGTCCAATGCCATGATTATCATCTGATTAAGGAGTTGACGGATGAGGATGTCGGTGTCGGCAATAATGCGGTTTGTATCGATTGTCATGATAAAGGTGACGGCGGTTATGAAGCGGCCTTTAGGATAAAAGCATCTTTGGATTCCTTGAAATATGATATTCGGATTGCAGACAGCATTTTGGCGAAAGCTAAAAAATCGGGAGCTGATGTCGGGGAGCTTACTTTTGAGTTAGGTGAAGCCTCCAAAGGATTGATAGAAGCCCGCAACAGGGTGCATTCGTTCTCCCCTGATGTTGTAGGCGAAGTTACTTCAGCGAGTATGCAGAAGATAAATATTGTTATCGAGTTGGGGAATGATTCTCTTAAAGCTCTATGGCACCGTAAAATAGGATTGATCCTAACTTCGTTTTTAATTTTGCTGGTAGCGGGATTACTCTACCTCAAAATCAGGCGAGTCGAAAAAAAGAAGTAATAACCCCCTAATTCGGCGAAAAATTTGAATAAACAGCCTCTCGGTCGAAGCTAAAAACAATCAAGCGGCTCTTCTTAAATCTTTGGCGAATATCCATCCGATAACCCCACAGAGACCTCCGCCGATTCCTATAATCAAAAAGAGCATTTGAGGTCCCACAAGCTCCATCGCAAAACCACTTAAACCAGACGATATCGCCGTCATCCCGACAACAGCGATGTTCATCAGGGCGAATACCCTTCCGATAAGTCTCGGAGGAACTATATCCTGAATAAGTGAAGCTCTGACTACGGTCAACAAAGGTATTGAAAGGGAATGAACAACTATTACTATCTCCAAAGCCACCATAGAATTTACGAAATACATCGGTATATATGTTATTCCATCCAATATCATCCCAACCAGCAGGATAGAGCCTTTGTTGAATTTCCCGCCGAAGTATATGACAATCGCGGTTCCCAAAAGCATCCCGACCGCATAACAGCCCTGTATCAGCGCATAAGATTCCGCTCCACGCCCCAAAATGACTTTTACGAAAACGGGGGTACCCACAATGGCCGGACCCATTATGAATATATTATCTGCGATGGTTAACAACAGCAGAGGTAAGATGACCGAATGTCTGAAGGCGTAAGCGATACCTTCACGAATATCGGCAAACGATACCCCCACCTCGGATACATTATCCTTTTTTATAATCTGTGGACGGATGAAGAATATCAAAGAGAAGGATGCCAAATAAAAAAAGGCGTCGACGGCGAATAAGTTTATCTTGCCGACGAAATGCAATAGCACTCCCGCAACAGCCGGTCCAAAAAGCAAGGCAAACTGCCAAGAAGTCTGAACCAACGAATTGGCTCTTAAAAGTCCCTCTTTCGGTACTATAAAAGGTATAAGCGAATCCCTCGATGGGTTAAAAAAAGTAGCTGCTATGGCCACCCCAAAAGCGTTTATTCCCAGAAAAAGCGGCGTAAGGATTCCATAACCAAAAGCGATAGGAATGATTAGGACGATGAGGAACCTGAATAAATCGGCGGTTAGCATTATCTTTTTTTTATCCCCGCTATCGGCAATTGCCCCGGCAAGGACCGAGAGAATAACCGCCGGGAGGTAAGCCGACATTGCCACCAAGCCGGTCATCGATTCCGAGCCGGAAAGCTCCAAAGTAATCCACAAAAGCCCTATCTGGTATATGGAATCGCCGCTTTGGGAAACAACCTGTCCCAACCATAATAAGGTGATATTCTTGTTCTGGAAAATGGATTTGCGATTGAAAGATATCAAAACGAAACTCGATTTACCTATTTATCGATTTCCGCTAATTTATGACCAATCCGAGACAAAAACAAGGATGATTTGCCAAGTTCTAATTTACAGGAAAGAGGCGAAGGGGAAGAAGTTTTAATATTTATTAAATCAACAACTATTTGTTATTGACAAGTTGGGAAGATTTGCTTATACTAAAATCAGATTGATTGCCGATATCGGGGCTAAGTTGGCAGGTTAGCTAATGTACTTGACAATTAGAGAATATAGTAAAGGGTTAAAGGTCATTCGCTTAAGATTGAATTATTGGAATTCTCTTATACTTAAAAGCTGACTGACTTTTTGTGAAAAAATAATTTTCATCATAAAGGATTTTAATCAGGGTTATGGCAAAAAAAATAGCAGTTATCGGAGCTGGGTTAGCTGGCATAATGGCTGCATATACGGCAGCAAAAAAGGGGGCTGATGTCTCCCTTTACGAAAAAAACCCAATGATAGGCAGAAAATTAATTTATGTCCCTTGGGATACCTGTCATTTGACGCATACCGGGGGTATAAATGATTTCGTGGAAAACTATTCTCGTGGGGCGGAATTTATGCGCCATTCCCTCGAGAAATTCGGTTTCAAGAAAGCGATGAAGTTCTTCGAAGAATTAGGGGTTGATACCGAAACGGATGACAATGGAGCTGTTTCTCCATCAAATGAACCTTCGGAACTTCAAAAAGCATTGGATAAAAAGCTTCGGGATTTGGGAGTAAGGATTTACCTTTCAAGCAAAATTCAGGATATAATAAAGGATGGGAAAAAGGTAAAAGGAATTAAAGTCCATAATCAAATTAAGGAATACGATAAGATAATCATAGCCACCGGAGGCTTGGCAAGGCCCAAATTAGGCGCTTCGGAGGATGGGTACCGTTTTGCGGAGAAGCTTGGCCATACTATTATCGAACCCAAGCCCTCCAATTCCGAGATCGATACGGAAGACAAGATAGGCAAATATCTTCGAGGGATGAGAGTTTCTCCGGTTAGAATCGGTGTTTATCAAAACCATAAGAAAATAATCGAGCGTAATGGCGAAGTTATTTTCACGATTCATGGATTGGCGGGAGATACCATACTTTTTTTAAGCGGAACTATCGCTCGTTTGATGGATAAGGGAAAGGTTGAAATAAGTATCGATTTGGTGCCCGACAAACCGAGAGAATTGCTTGAGAGGGAATTAAGAGCGAAATCCTCGAATTTGAACCATTATTTGGTCGGCGAAGTGTTGGGAAACTACATTGATAAGAGGATAGTCCCGATATTGACACGCTTTACGCGGATACGCGACAATAAACCGATGAATCATATTACGAATTTGGAACGCAAGGGACTTTTGCTGTTTATGAAGGATTTCCGCGTTACGGTGAAGAGGGTCAAGCCGTTTTATGCCGCCTTATATACATCAGGCGGGATAGATGTAATGGAAGTAAACCCCAAATCGATGGAATCCAAATTGGTAAAGGGGCTTTATTTTTGCGGCGAAGTCCTCGACATCGAAAGCGGGCCCGGTGGTTATAATTTACACTCTGCCTGGGCGACAGGCTTCAGCGCTGGTAATGCCGCCTCCCGTGGGGCGAAAAAAACTAAGGCGGTAACCAAAAAGGCGAAAGGAAAAGTAAAAAAATTAACCAAGAATGTTTCGAAAGGGGGCAAAGTAAAAGACGATACCTCCTCCATCGCTGTGGCTTAATCGGTCTCCCTCATTTTAAATTTCAGATGGGAAATGGCGAATTGAAGGCGTTTAGCTTTTACCGTATCGTTGAATATCAGCAACGATACTAATTTTTGTTTATCATTCCCTTTGGGAATAGCTTTGGAATCCATCCCCGAAGAATCCAAATAATGGTGAAATTCTTTATACTTATAAGCCCTTTCCCGTGAAGCAACAACTAAATCCTTAAAAACATCATCGGATTCATTGAGGTGGCGCAGATTAAGTATATCCCATTTGGATGACAAAGGACCCCGCAGAAGGTCGAGCATCGCTCTGATCAGCTTTATCCTATCACCATCGAGAAGGAAGTCAGTATGTTGAAAAGGACTGCTGTCTATGAAACATATTTCCTTAAAAAAACCTATCGGGGAAAGCTTCCTTTTATGAAGGACAAATGGGAATATCGAACGAATTCGCCTATGCTCATAACACGCCACTACAAATAAATCGTTCTGGATGTTGCTCTCATCCCATCGTTTTTTATAATACTCATAAGATAGGGATTGATTATTCTCCCCCTTTAGCTGATATAATTTTTCCCAATCCGATTTTAAGGTTATAAGCTTTTTTTCGTTGTTGATGAGCCAAAATTTAAAGTTCCTTTCGGGTAGTTTTATCCCTGTGCCTTTCAGATATTTCTCGGCTATACGATTTTCTTCTTCTCCCGGGGGAAGTAGATATGTTCGGCGTTTTCCGAATGTGTGCGTTTGCTTCAATATCCCGTAAAATTCGATGTTGACCTTTTTATACATTTTGAGCATTACCTTATTGGTGACCTCCACGATCGCCATATAGGTATCGAATCCCCGCATTTTGAAGAACTCATAAATGAATTTGAAATTATAATAAGCGATACCTTTGCCTCTATATGCGGGGCTGACCCAAGCATCGAAAGCGTAAACCTCCCCCGGCAAAAGATCATAATCGAAATCCTCGAGTGTGCCGGAGTTTTCAACGAACCAGCAGTAGGAAACAGGATCCTTGCCCGCATATCCGATAAATGCCAACAGCCCTTCTTTTGCCCGCTTTTCAAATATCTTTATTTTCCACGAAGGTGCAAGTTTCCTCAGATCATCGAAATTCTCAGGCTCACAAACACGGAAATTCAAATCGATATTAATCCGCTTTATCGGGGGCATCCTCATTTCCAAAGGCGATTTAAAAACCACATAATACACTTTGGAGAATAGTTTCTCCCTTAACAGATAATAACGGTATCTTAAACCATCATATATGACACGAAGCTTGTCGATCGTAGTTGGGTTTTCATAAGATATCGGTTTAGGCATAGCAAACGGAAATATATTAAACTATATGTATTTATTAATATAAAAGTCGGAATTAAATTTAGTTCCTTAATACACACTGAGATTTTAGCAACCCTTATGAGATCGAAGCGGCATCATCCGATGCCGCTATCATATTTATCCAAATATAAAGTTTTCGCGGACAATTTATTCTAAGTAACCGAGTTCCTTAACCTTATCCAATATCTTTTTTGCGGATTCTTCGACTGATTCCATATTGGTATGAATAACTACTTCCGGATTTTCGGGAGCTTCGTAAGGATCATCTATCCCGGTAAAACCTTTTATCTCTCCCGCCCGTGCCTTCGCATATAATCCCTTAATATCCCTTTGTTCGCAAACTTCCAACGGACAATCCACAAAGACTTCCACGAAATTACCTATCAATTCTCTCGCTTTATTTCGGATTTCTTTATAGGGCGATATGGCGGCAGTAATCGTGGCTACGCCGTTTCTGGTCAAAAGTGAAGCGACAAAAGCAATCCTGAGGATATTTGTATCCCTATCTTCTTTTGAGAATCCAAGCCCTTTGGAGAGGTTGGTCCTGACGACATCTCCATCCAATATCTCCACATTCCTGCTGTAATCTTTTCGGATCTGTTCCGCAACCAAGCGGCTTACCGTAGTCTTTCCTGCTCCGGATAATCCAGTAAACCAAATAGTAAAACCTTTCTGCAAATGATTCTCCTTTGATTAATGTACTATCAGACAAATAAATATAAACACCTTTTTTGTTCTGATTCCTCACTATTCTGAATCAAAACCCGCTGAAACGGATATTTTTACAAATCGAAAAATTGATTCCGATCAACCCAAATATGTCTGATAATAAATAAAAGTCAAGAGGAATTACAATATTGATTAAAGTAAAATTGAATATAATTGGGATTAGGCCAAAAGGGGGGATGCAGCAATTCTGTCAATATAATTCATCAACCTGTTCCGAGAATACAATCCGAATTTACTGAAAAGATATATTTGATAAAAGCGTAATTTGGAGATTTTCACCCCTCGACGGTTAAGAAAAACATCCTCATTGTTCCACATTTCGAGCAATGTCTCAGTTGCCATCAACGACGCAACCAAGCAGAATGCCAAATATCCCCGCAGCCGTTTTTTCGAGGGTATAGATAATATATAATCGAATGTCGGCCCAAACTCTTTCATAGCATCGGTTATCATCTTCTCCAATATCTTTAATCGCTGTCCTCTGGCCTCGGGATCAACTATCAGATTAATCGGGTTGGTATTCGGCGTTAGATCGGTAGGCCAGAAATGCCTCATCTCCTCGAGATCCTTCAGGAAATCTTTTATGATATTCACTTTCTGAAGATACCTTCCGAAATTAAGAGCCTTTTGAATATCCAAATCAATTCCATCCCTTATTTTAACTAATTTGGTAAGGTATTTCCCGACCGTGCCAGCCACATAATAGCAATATTTATTTAGATCTTGAAATGAGCGGCAATAATGATTCAGCTCGCTTCCGATCTTGAACTTTCTCGTTTGAAACAGCAACATCCCCTCACCCATTTCGGTTAAGCATTCCATAGAAATATCTTTCACCGAATCATCGAAGCTCATAAATTTATTAAATACTTCCCGAAAATGATTCACCAAAAGCTTATCGTGTTCATCTATCGTTTCATTATTAACCGAGGTTATCAATTCCGTTAGACCTTTATCATTCTCGGACTTAAGGATTTGAAAATAGCGGTTTAGAAGTTCGCTTTTATGCTCCAGCGAATGGTTCTTGGAATCCTCGATGGTATCCATAAACCGCAATAGGAGATACTGATTTTCCACTTCAGCTTTTTTATTCCTATCAAGCAGGGGGATACTTTTGGCGAAACTTCGAGAAACGGCGTTCAGCAATTCCCGAGAGGTTATTTTCTTTTTATTAAGCATAACGACCGATATAAAACTTTATCCCTTAAGTTCAAATTATAACATTGGTTATGACGAAACCGCAAATAGTTTTTTGGGCAGAATTTGGCTATAAAATTTAAGGGCGCCGATTTATTTATCGGCACCCAATTTACTTTTATAAACGATTCTCTTCCAATTAAAAAAGGAATAAATGCTACTGCTACTTACTTTATAACGCCCAGCTTTTTGCCTATTTTGGTGAAAGCATCGATAGCCTTATCCAAATGCTCTTTTTCGTGGGCGGCGGAAATCTGTACCCTTATTCTCGCCTGCCCTTTCGGGACTACCGGATAACTGAAACCTATAACATAAATGCCTTCATCGAGCATATCACGGGCGAAGTCATGAGCCAATTTCGCATCGCCTAACATAATCGGCACTATCGGATGATCGCCGGGGACGATATCGAAACCGTTGGCAGTCATTTTCTCCCGAAAATATTTTGTGTTATCCTCAAGCTTATCCCGAAGCTCAGTAGTTGCCGAAAGCATACGGAAGCATTCGATAGCTCCATTGACTATCGCCGGCAGAAGGGTATTGCTGAACAGATACGGACGACTGCGCTGACGGAGCATATCGATTATCTCCTGACGGCCGGAGGTAAAACCACCCGAACCACCCCCCAACGCTTTACCGAGCGTAGAAGTTATGATATCGACTCGTCCCATAACGCCCCGATACTCATGAGTGCCTCGGCCTGTTTTCCCGACAAATCCCGTGGAATGGGAATCGTCCACCATCACCATCGCATCGTATTTGTCCGCCAAATCGCAGATCTCATCGAGCTTGGCGATATCACCGTCCATAGAGAAAACGCCATCGGTGGCGATTAGTCTTCGGCGGTATTTTTGAGTTTCTTTGAGAACTTTCTCCAATTCTCCCATATCGGCATGAGCGAAACGGAAACGGTTTGCCTTACACAAGCGGATGCCATCGATTATCGATGCATGATTGAGGGCATCGGAGATAATCGCATCCTCATCGGTGAGGATCGTTTCAAACAAACCGCCGTTGGCATCAAAGCAGGAAGAATAAAGAATCGTATCATCTGTCCCAAGGAACTCCGCAATTGTCTTTTCGAGTTCCTTGTGGATATCCTGAGTCCCACATATAAAACGCACCGAGCTCAGCCCATAGCCATACTTGTTCATCCCTTCAATTGCGGCATCGATAAGACGTTTGTTATTTGCCAAACCAAGGTAATTATTAGCGCAGAAGTTCAATACTTCCATCGCCGGTTTCACCTTGATCTCCGCCGATTGAGGGCTGACGATAATCCTTTCGTCCTTATACAGTCCGGCTTCTTTAATTTCTTCTAAGGTGCTTTTAAGTTGATCTTTTACTGCACCGAGCATTATCTAATCCTCCGTTAGGTAGGTTTTATGTATTATTACATTTTTTGGCTTTCTTACGAATTTACGAATTATAGATAAAATAATCCGTTGCCGAATACAAACATTAAAATTATTAAATAGTGAAATCTTTCTTTTATGTCAAGGATATTGAAAAGCAAACTAATATAAGTTTTTAGGAAGATTTACTACTTACAGCGAAAACAGCGATATCTCCCTTCCGAAACAATTTCCTCACAGTCGGAATTAAGGAAGTTCAAGAATATATTCGTTCCTTTGAGGGTCGAGCCAAATTCGTCGTATTGCTTCAATAAAGCGTTTTGCGGAACGGTTTTATCATCGTCCGTATCGGTTATGATATAAGTTATTCCGAGAGAATTGAGTTTAGTTCGCAAATCATCCTTATTATCGATCGATTTGAAATCAAAGGCGTTCTGCCAAAGCGGAAGCAATAAGTATAATTTACAATCGATAAAATAATATATGAAAGGCTCATTATAGCTGAATAGCCCTACGGTGTCCGTCTCTCTGGTAATTCTATTGACCTTTTGCAGGAAATCATACTCCGGTATAGCCTTAACATATTCCCCCGATTCAAGATTTTCCTTATTTACCTCTCTAAGGTCCCGATAAAATTCATCGGTACTCTCAAGATGAAGGACAACCGGGAATTTTTGATATTGGCTACGGAAATCGATAAACAACACCATCAGAAGATTTATTATTATAATACCCGATATTAACAGTCGATAATACCCCCCGCTATTATACAACCTAACAGCTCCATAGGCGCAAAAAAGCGATAAACCGGGCAAAATCGGGAGCAAATACCGGGCATCGTGCAGTATGAAAAACCACAAGATAAAATATATCAACGATGCCCAACCGAAAAATTTAAGCAACTTATTCTTTCCCCCAAACAATATCGCCGCCGGCAACAACGATAAATAAATAGGGCCTATGCGAGCGAAATAAGCATCGGCATCGAAAGTAACCCTGAATGGTGAAATGAGAAATTGCAGCGGATTGACCCTTACATATCTCCATTCCCGCATTAGGTTAAATTTAAAATTAAGGACCGAATCCCAATACCTGTCTCCAAACAGATTCGATAAAAACGGATGGATAGGATTTCCGGTCAGTATCAAGCTACGGATATACCATGGGAGGATTAAAATCAGCGAGATAGCGCCAGCCAAAGCGATTCTACGGTAATCTATCTTGGTCTTACCTCCGATGGCGGAAAAGATAATGAACAAAAAGCCAATAGATGGTATTCCTAATCCATACAATTTCATCCCTCCCGCCAATCCGCCGAAGACAGCCCCGACTATGAGCGCCCTCCCATCGGATTCGATTTGAGCCCGAGCGAAATAATAAAATGCCCAAAACGATAGCAACGCCAAAAGTTGATCGTTTTTTGCTTCCGATAATATCGCCGGCAAAAACAGGGTGGAAACGAAAATCGAGCTTGCTATTATCGCTGTTAGTAAATTAAAATGCTTTTTCCCCACCGCAAACACCGAAACAACCAACAGCAAGCCGGCAATAAACTGTATAAATTGTCCCCCCCTTAAATCGCTCAATAAAGCCATAAAACCCGACAGCATTTCCGCATTAAAGGGGGTGGCGCCATAGAAAAATGTAGGATTGAAAATCAAGGAATGCGATTGTAGGCATTGCCTTAAGAGGGCGAAATGATAATTGAGGACATCCAAATGCGATGGGGGAGCTAATGCCCCCAAGAAGCTGATAGACAAGACCATAACTATCAATATGAAAAATATCCTTATATCCTTCCCTGTCGATGAATACCCTCCAAAAACAAAAAACCGTCCAAATGGATAATGCCCTTTGCTCAATATCAACGAAAGTATAAACAGAAGGATGAGATAAATAGTTGAGGCGGTCGAATTAAGTTGATGCAACAACCCCAATATCATAAAAATATATCCGGTGATGGCGGCTGTTAGAGCCCATCCGCTAATTAAAATAGAGCCGTCCGTTTTTTCCCCGAGGATGTGCCTTAACAACTCCGCTCCGATTACCGCAAAAAGAAATGAAACCAAAAGGGGGATAAGAACATACATATCAGCCGAAAATACTCCTGATTACCGTAAAAAGCGTATGATACCTATCGCTGGCGAATTGATAAAAATAAATCAGATTTATCAGCAAAAACCATATTAAGGAAAGGGTTATAATCGAATTACGATTGCTGTTTAATTCGCTCCCTACGCCTTTTCCCGAATCGTTAAGCCCCCTGAAAACCGCCCCGTGGAGCAAATAATCGTAAATGAAATTAGAGCGGATTTTCAATATCTTGAGTAAGCGGGTGATAAAATTATACATCGGTGAGGAAAAAACAATCCGCAGTATCGATCTGTATTTTTTATTCTCATACAGCCTGTAAATAGGGACATCATAGGCGGCGGGAGGATGCTTCATCATAAACAACGGCAGCGCCTCGATGCCGAACCTATATCGCTTCTCAATCATCTCTTCCAATGAAGGATGTTGTATATGGGTAGCTGTCGCCTCTTCCAAATAATAAATTTTTTGGGATGCTTTGGTAAGCCGATAACCGAATTCCAAATCCTCTCCACCATAGCCTGAAAAATCCGTATCAAACCCTTCCAATGAGCTGAAAGCCGATCTCAAGATGGAGAAATTCCAGCTTACAAAATACCTGAATGGGAGATTATCGCCCGGTTCCATCTTGACAGCTCCCCGTGTCTCCAAATAGCGGCATAGTGAGTCGCCATTTTCATAAACTACCTTTCCGACAGCGACCGAATCGGGATTGTTGCTATGGAACATGCGGTGAGCTTCCAAAAAGTTCGGGGATAAATACAAATCCCCATCGACGAAGATTAGTATCTCCCCCGAAGCCAAATCGGCTCCGATATTCCGCACCATCGCCCTGCCGAAATTTTTCTCGTTGTTGATAAATTTCCAGTTTTCATTCTTTTGTAGGGAGTTAAGGAAATCGGCTGTTCCATCCGAAGAACAGTCATTGACTATTATTACCTCGAAATCCGCCGATGTCCGCTGTGCCTTGATGGATTCTATCTGTCGGCGAAGGTATTCGATTTGATTATATGTAATTACGATAAGTGAAATTTCCATTAACGGTCCAAAAGCTCGCTGTAAATATCAAGATATTTCTCCGCTTCGGTCTCCCAATTAAATTTATCGGAGAAGGAGTAGGCATTGTCCCTGCATTTTTCGTAAAAATCCCCATCATTAATAATCCTGTTTATCCCCTCGACAGCATCGTCAATATCCACTTGCACAACAACCCCCAATTTAAAATCCTCGACAAACCGCGAAAGCTCCGGAATATCGCTGACCACAACCGGCAATCCATAAGCAAGATAAGCGAAAAATTTATTCGGCAACGCCAGACGATTATTCTCCGCCAGCGGTTCCATAAGAAGGATGCCGATATCCGCAGAACCATAATATCGCCTAAGTTCATCGTATTCAACAGCTCCGGCGAAGAACAGTCTGTCCCCAAGCGATAAATCATCCCGCAAGTCTTCCAGTCTTTTCCTTATGGGGCCATCGCCAACAATCACTGCTGCGGTTGATTCCAATTCGGATATTATTCGGGGTATCAATTCCAACCCCTGCCCTCCCCGGAGGATGCCGACATATAGTATTATTGTTTTATCTTCGGGGATATTGAATTTCTCCCTGATAAAATCGGATTTGGAAACCGTTCTTTTGTTTTCGCAGGAATAGATAACCGTCGGCTTGGGGATGGCATATCGTTTCGATAACTTTTCAGCTATCGATTCGTTGACCGTAATTACTTTGTTCGGCTTATGAATAAGCAACCTTTCCAATAAAACCCAGATGAGCTTTGTAAACGGTCTTCCCAAAAGCGCTTCCAATCCGGGGTAATATTCATGCGCTTCATAGATTAGGTTTCCCCCGTTTATCGTAGAGGCAACAGCCGCCGGGAGTAGGGTATCGAGGTCGAAACAATGATATATATTCGCTTTGATTCGAATACCCAAAAGCGCAGCTTTAATCAAATATTTGATAAAGCGCCCCTTGGAAGTCGGTAGCCCCCCGGAACTTAAGCGATAAACCTTAACTCCGTCGATTTCCAAGTCATCATTATCCCCCGTATCGGATTCAGCAATAACAGTTATATCATATCCTTTTTCAGCAAGGAAACGGGTTGTCCTCCTAACCCGGCCATCCTGAAGATATCCGTTTAGAAGGAACATACATATTTTCGCCCGGGGGGAATCCATCATTATGGCAAAATATAAATATCAAACCGCAAAAACAATAATATCTTATACAACACTTTCTTCGCTGACCTTTTTGAGGGAAAAGGCTTCCTTGCGAAGGTAATACAACCCGAGCAGTGTTACCGGAAAATATTGGCAGGCCCAGAGGATAACCGAGAAAGGGAAGGCTATCTCCTTCGGATAGCCGAACAACCCGAGCGCCACCATACATCCATATTGAAAAGTGCCGATAAATCCGGGAGAGGCTGGAAGCATCACCGCAAGAGCCACAATAACCAATACCACAAAAGTAGCGATCAACGGCGGTCTAAGATCTAAAGCCAGGAATATAAAATAGTTTGATAAAGCGGTTATAATCCAAATTGCGATGGTGTAAAGAGAAACCATAAATACGCTTTTTCCGCTATGGAATACCCCTAAACCGTCAACAAATCGATCCATCAACCGTAAGGTGAAACTCCCTATTTTGTGTGGCAGGAAATGAGCCACCAATTGGATTATACCCTTTGTCTTGATGGGCCATCTCGATAGAGCGAACAAGACTATAAGCGCAAGGAAATTGACAATAAAAGCCATATAGCCGGCTTTACGAACTAAGTATGGGAAGGGAAATATTATCAAGCATAGTCCCATCATAAAAAGTATCATAAAGGAATCGAAAATCCGCTCAACCATAATCGTAGCGAATGAGCCGCTCCGCGAGATGGATTCTTTTTTGGCAATGGATACCGCTCGAACTAACTCCCCTAATCGTGCGGGTAATATATTATTCGCCATAAATCCGATCATCACAGACGAGAACAAGCTGGAATTGCGGATCGATTTCATCCCCAACATCAGATATCGCCAGCGCAAAGCCCTCAGCCACATAGTAAAAATTATGGCCGCCGCAGTCGGGATTCCCCATAAATAATCCGCTTTGGCGAAAGCATCCTTAACCAAAGAGAAATCTATCTGTCTGATGGCGAGATAAAGAAATATTAAACTGATAATCAATCCGATTATTAATCTTTTTTTCAAAACTTACTCTGAAGGTAAATATCTGCTCATAAGTAGTTCATTAAAGCGGAATGCGGTGTTTTCCCAAGTGAACTTGGACGCCCAACGGGTCGCTCCCTTTTCCAATTTATATCGAAGCTCATTATCCGTCAGTATCTCTATAATTCGCTTGGATAAACTCTTGATATCCCCATACGGATAAAGCAAACCCGAGACACCTTCCTCGACGGAATCCCGCAACCCGGGGACATCCGCCGCAACTACAGCCGTCCCGCAGGCGTTCGCCTCTATATTGGAAATTCCCCATCCTTCTTTTATCGAAGTATAAGCCAAACAATGGCATCCCTGCAACAATTTAACTTTTTCTTCTGAAGAAACAAATCCCGGAAATTCGACACAATTTTCAAGTTTCAAGTAAGAAGTCAGCTTTTTAAGTTCCGCAAGATAATCCCCATCGCCGATAATTACAAACCTCGCTTTCGGGACAACCTTGATAACTTCGGCAGCGGCGTAAATAAGGTGATGGACACTCTTGTATTTTTTCAGTCTGCCCGTATAACAAACAGTCGGACGATCGAATTTACTTTCTCCCGGTCGGTAGATACTATGATCGATGCCGCATTCTATTACGCTTATATCCTTCGGGTCATATCCCCTGCCGATTAGATCTTCTTTTGTCGAATTGGATATAACATCAATATGGCATTTCTTATAAATCGGCGGCATCAATTTCTCCGCTAAGTAAATATAGGAAGCAATAAAGAAATTGGTTTGTTTATAGATTGTTTTGGAAAAAAGGTGCGGAATAATGACCATTACCCGTTTATGGGTATAAAGCGGGGAATAAAAGGGGATTTTATTCACATCCTCAATCACCAGATCAGGCTCGAACTCCCCAACTATCCGCCTTAATCGGAAAGCGACATTTAAGTTGAAATTATATTCGTTGCCGAAGCGGAGAAATTCGACCCCATCATAGGTTTCTTCCGACGGTAGCCGACCTCCATTTTGATTACTCAAGAATAGGATTTTATGGTTGTATTTCTGCGCCAGACGGGACATTATTTGGTGAATATGGACTTCCGCCCCGCCTGCAAGAGGATGCCTCATATCCCGCCAATTTACAACCAATAACCTCATTACCCGGAAAGCCGCTCTAAATCGGCTTCAACCATCATCTTTACTAATTCTTTGAATTTTACTTTAGGTTCCCATCCTAGTTTCCTTTTGGCTTTGCTGTAATCACCCCGCAGGTATTGGACTTCCGCGGGTCTCAAAAACTTCGGGTCCACAATAACATAATCGCGATAGTCAAGCCCCACGGCCTCAAAGGCTGCTTCCACAAATTCCCTGACGGAATGAGTCTCGCCCGTAGCAACAACATAATCATCGGGTTCCTTATGGAGAAGCATTAAATACATAGCTCGAACATAATCGCCTGAAAATCCCCAATCCCGTTTGGCATCGAGATTACCCAATTTCAATTCTTTCTGAAGCCCCAATTTGATTTTAGCCGCCGCTAAGCTAATTTTTCTGGTTACGAACTCAACCCCGCGGTTCGGACTTTCATGATTAAAGAGTATCCCATTACAAACAAAGAGGTTGTAGGATTCGCGGTAATTAATACCCGTCCAATAAGCGGCGAGCTTGGAAATACCGTAGGGAGATCTGGGCCACATCCTACTTTCTTCGTTTTGAATCTCATCGGCAACTTTGCCGAAAACCTCCGAAGAGCAAGCAAAATAAAACTTACCCTCCGGAGTATATTCCCGAAAGCTATTGAGCATATTCAGTGTGCCTTTTATGTTGACATCGTAGGTCACTTCCGGATTCGACCAACTTTCCTGAACGAAGCTTTGGGCGGCAAGATGAAATACCAAGTTCGGTTTAACCTGCCTGAATATCGAATCCAAAGAAGACTTATCGGTTACATCCCCGTAATATAAATTCAGTTTGGATTTCAGCTCCTCATCGAAATCCAAAACCCCATAAGTCTTTTGGGAATTCCGTCGGACTATTCCGTGAACCTGATGACCTTCTTTCAACATTAATTTTGATAAATAATAACCATCCTGTCCCGTAATACCGCTTATTAAAACTACCATTATATCTCTCCATCTATAAAATTCTATTTTATTTCCATATATCGGTATTTACAAAATATTTTGAACCTTCGCAATCCTCATTTATTGGAATCTGGTTCCGACGGAGGATTATTCATCACCCCCACCAGCTCGGAGCGGAGTTTTCGGAGATAAGCCAATGATTTTGGATCGGGGTTGGAAGCTTCGATATAGTTGTCCAACACTTCAATCGCATCCTTATACTTATGGTTCTCATAAAGCAAAGCTAACAGCAACTTTAATCCGTATTCGGAAGTAGGATTAGCCCGTAAACACTTTTTATATGCCCTAATCGCCCCTTCCACATTTCCTACTTTCTCATAAGCATGCCCCGAGTTCAGATAAAGCCTCTCCGCTTCGGATTTCGGGGCGGAATGGATTACTCTCTCTATATTAGTCGTGTCATCCAACTCCGAATAAAGTTGAACCAAGAAAGCATAAGTCCGCCAATCAGGCGTTACCCTTTCTTTGGCTTTCAGAGTGATTTCAACCGCTTTGTCAATATTACCTTTGCTCTTGTAATATTCAGCCAATTGAAGAAAAGCACTGATGTAATTCGCTATCAACCGCTTATCGCTTTCGCTCTTATAAACGGTGGAATCGGAGAGCCCTCTGAACTTAAACACATTCATAATTTTATCTTCAAGTATTTTCGGCTCAACCATATCCTCCCCCTTCTCGGGGACAAGGCGATATGTCATACCCTCCATCCGCAGATTCTTGCCCAGCCCTAATCGGTTCTCATCGGGTACGGTTACCGCAAAATATATCGGTTCATTCCAATTATTGTCCTTGATAATCTCTTCTATCATAATATCCTGAATACGGATAATTTTGTTGTCATCGGTCATTACAGGCCCAAGCTGATGTATCTGCTCATCGGTAAGCCGTATCGGAACACCCATTTGATGTTTAAGCTGAAGTATATACCAATCCGTGTTCAACAGCGAAAGGTTGACCACCCGAACATCCGTCCTTATCTTTTCCACCTCCTGCAAAAACCAAAGCGGAAATGTATCATTATCGCCGTTGGTAAATAAAATAGCATTCTTATCACAGGAATTGAGTATATTATAAGCATAATCCCAGGGGATGTAATTTCCGGTTCTGTCGTGCGATCTCCAATGGGTGGCACGGGTATTCGATAACGGAAAAGCAACCGCTAAAACCGAGAGGAGGATTGTTATCGCCAAACGGGATTTCTTTTTCAATTTATTCCCAAATAAATCCAACACCCATAATATAAACCCCGAAAGTCCCACACCGATTAGGATAGCGAAATACATAAATCCGGGCGTGAAGAAATAATCCCTATCCCTGACCTCCAATCGCTCGCCCATCGTTCCATCCGAAAAATTCATATAAAGCACCAACCCAACGGTGCATAACAGAAAGATTATCAAAAGAAACACCCCCATTTTCCATCTACGGCGCAACGATTCCCAAATGCCCAACATTCCTAAAACAAAGGGTATAAAATTGTATTTCTCCGATGAATACTGATCTCGGAAAAACCCCCAGAAACCCATATGAGGATAAACTCCGAATTGGTGAGCCCAGCTTCCGCGCCGAGTAAACATACTCTCAAACATACTCTTCTCACCATACTGTTTCCTTTCGAGGAAGTATTTGAACTTCTGCCAGTCGGTTGGGGCGTCCTCATTTATAGCCGGGTGAAGAGAGGCGCGGATAGGGATGTATAATTGAACGGAAAACCCCAACAAAGTGAAAACCATCAAAGCAAAGACCAGACGCCATATTTTATCCGAATATTGCTTTAAGAGGACAAACGCTAAGGAGATGAAAAATAACGTAACAACAGCCAAAAGAAATGGTTCCACCTTGTAGGTAACCAAAAACATCACCGCCCCGGTAAGCCATATCCTCCAATCCAAACGCTTTTCCCTGTCGAGCAGAAATATGAAAATAAATACTACCGGTATCACTAAGAAAACGGTCATATGGATTCCTATGGCTAAAAACGACAGATAACCGATCAGGACTAACAATTTATTGGAGCCGGGCTTATTACGGTTTTCCGCCCAAATCATCGCCAAATAAGTGATAATCAACATCAAAAGCATCGATATTCCGTAAACCTCCGCTTCGACGGCATTGAACCAGAAGGTGGAGGAAAAGGTCAGATACAGTGCGCCGGTGGCTCCGCCCGCATAAGCGATAATTCGGCGGGTCGAGGTCATCTCATCTTTGCGGAACCAATATTTGACAACCCGCACTATTATTAGATAAGCCAACCAGACGGTCAGTGATGAGGTCAACACCGAGATAATATTCACCCTAACGGCAATTTCCTTGAATAGCGGTAATAATGTAAATACCCTGCCGATGAGAACGAAAAGGGGCGATCCCGGGGGATGGGGTATCCCGAGGATATACGAACAAGCGATAAATTCGCCACAATCCCAAAAACTTACGGTAGGAGCCTTTGTGGAAAAATATGTAACGAAGGCTATTATAAAGACGATTAGCGAGATTATTAAATTCGCCGAGTCCTTTTTAATGGGTCTAAATTGAATTCCGTTTATCTCCAAAATCTCCTCATAAAACCGTAACCGACAGGTTAGGTAAATACTAAACGACTTATAATACCATTTGTCAAACCATTTTACGCTTTTATGGAAAATCGATTACCAAAAAGATAGATAAACAGCACTTAAAGGAACAACCGTGATATAAATATCAAATCGATGCGAACGAATATCACAACCTTATTTTAACATATGTCGGGCGATTATATTTGACATAACGATATTTTATACTATAATTAATAGTTATTTAAAATTATATTTGGATGCCAGTTATAATTTAATGAGAGGTCGGTTATGTTGGAAGATAAAGATTTCAAAGTAAAAGTCGGATTGGCGGAGATGCTCAAAGGCGGGGTGATAATGGATGTCACCAACGCCGAGCAAGCTAAAATAGCCGAGGAAGCCGGTGCCTGCGCCGTGATGGCTTTGGAAAGGGTCCCTGCCGATATCAGAGCTGAAGGCGGAGTCGCCCGTATGGCTGATCCGAAAATAATCGAAGATATAAAAGAGGCGGTTTCCATTCCGGTTATGGCAAAGTGCCGAATCGGCCATTTCGCCGAAGCTCAGGTCTTGGAAGCGTTAGAGGTGGATTTTGTCGATGAATCGGAAGTTTTGACGCCTGCCGATGAGAGCAATCACATCGATAAATTCAAATTCAAAGTGCCGTTTGTTTGCGGCTGCCGTAATTTGGGTGAGGCACTAAGAAGGATAGGTGAAGGCGCTGCACTTATACGCACCAAAGGCGAAGCCGGTTCGGGAAACATTATCGAAGCAGTCCGCCATATGAGAGCGGTAAACGATGCCATTCGTCGCATTACAACTCTCGATGATGAACAACTGATGTCCGAAGCAAAGCATCTCGGAGCACCGTATGAATTAGTCAAGTACATTAAATTAAACGGTAGGCTTCCCGTTCCGAATTTCGCCGCTGGTGGCATAGCTACTCCTGCGGATGCTTCCTTGATGATGCAATTGGGTGCGGAATCGGTTTTTGTCGGCTCAGGGATATTCAAATCCTCAAATCCATCGGTCCGCGCCAAAGCGATAGTTTTAGCCACCACCCATTACAAAGACCCAAAATTAGTTGGCGAAGTGTCGAAATCGTTAGGCGAAGCGATGAAGGGATTGGATATAAGCCAAATACCAGAAGAGCAATTGCTCCAGACTAGGTAGGCTGTGGAAAATCGTTTCTCGAAGTCAGCACCCCTTGTCGGGGTGCTGGCTATTCAAGGGGACTATTCAGCTCACATCTCTATATTAAGAGGGCTGGGAGCGAAAGTAAGGGAGGTCCGCAAAAGCGAAGATATCGATGATATCACCCATTTAATCATACCCGGCGGGGAATCCACTACCATCCGCAAGGTCGCTTATGAGGATGGATATTGGGATAAATTGGCACAATTTCCCGGTCCGGTTATGGGAACCTGTATGGGGTCGATTCTGATGGCTACGGATATCGAGAACCCGAAAAGCATCGGTTGGGGAATGCTTGATATCACCATCAAACGCAACGCCTATGGAAGGCAGGTTCATTCCTTTACCGATTACGGGAAAATAGCTCTGTCCGACGAGCCGTTTGAAATGATTTTTATACGCGCCCCCAAAATAACCCGCATCGGGGAGGATGTCAAACCGATAGCTTGGTTGGGAAATGAGATTACCGGCGTTATCTCCGGCAATAAGATAGCTTTAACTTTTCATCCGGAGCTATCCGCCGATTATATTTTTCATAAACATTTTTTAGGCTTGGAATAATACCCCGAATTATGGTTCGGATCTTTCGTCTCCGTATATCGAAAATCTCCGATCGCACAAGGCTATTCCTATCGATTTGAAATTCCAAAGTCGTTGAATTTTTGAATGGATGCGGAGTCATCTATATTCGGATAACCTCCGCGATAAGCGATATAATAGTAATCGCCCAATGGGGTATTTTGAGGGATTAAACATCTTTCGGTATAAATATCCGCCGATTTCGGATTTATCGGCGGATTTTCAAAAAGGTTAAACAACAGCCAATTTATTGAAAAAAAAATTGATTTTATGTTTATGATTGATTAACTTGACCAATCTTATAATTGATTTTTAAGAATTGAGGAGATTGCTATGGATAATATTCAAGACATCTTGGATTTTGCTATCAAACGCGAAGAGGATGCCGCTCGTTTTTACGCCGATTTGGCGGACAAGGCGAAGTTTGAGTCCTTGAAAAATGTGTTGAAGGAATTCGAGCAGGAAGAATGGGGACATAAGAAGAAGTTGGAAGAGATATCCGCCGGCATTCAAGGAATTCCGGAACTCACAAAAATCAACGATTTAAAAATCGCCGATTATACGGTAACAGTGAAAGTATCGGATGATATGTCGTATCAGGATATCCTTATTGTAGCTATGAAACGCGAAAAAGCAGCTTTCCACCTTTATACCGATTTAGCGGAAAGGACCAATGACGCCGATGTAAGAAAATTATTCTTAGCATTAGCGCAGGAAGAAGCAAAGCATAAACTCCGTTTCGAGATCGAATACGATAACAATATAATGTCGGAGAATTGATGGGTCTGCTCTTTTGGGCCGAGGAGCTGTAAAAGAGCCTAACCTGTCGAGGTAAAAAAATGATTTATCCCCGGCCCGGCAGTATGAAATTATCCGAAGGGGAAAACAAGTCGGTTATCAAGCCCAAAGCGGTAGCATTGGTTTCGGGCGGATTGGATTCCGGCCTTGCCGTAAAATTAGTTGCCGATATGGGAGTCGATGTATTCGCGATAAATTTCGTTTCCCCATTTAACGACTCCGCGGGAGGCAAGAGCGAACAGTCCGCAGCGGTTTCCATTTGTAAGAGCTGTGCGGTGGAATTAAAGAGGGTTATCGTAGGCGAGGATTATCTCGATGTCATTAAAAACCCACGACACGGTTATGGCTCGGAAATGAATCCCTGTATCGATTGCCGTATATTTTTCTTGAAGAAAGCTCGTAGATATATGGAAGAAATCGGGGCGGATTTTCTGATTACGGGGGAAGTGGTGGGTCAGCGTCCGATGAGTCAAATGAAGCCCACCATAAGACAGATTGAAAAGGAAGCGAACTGCCACGGGCTGATATTGAGGCCCCTTTCGGGTAAAATCCTCCCCGAAACAAAAGCGGAAAAAAAAGGGTGGGTGGATATGGAGAAGCTATTATCCCTTTCTGGCAGATCGCGGAAACCTCAAATGAAGCTTGCGAAGGAATTGGGAATTACGGATTACACCTCGCCCGCAGGCGGATGCCTACTGACGGATAAATCGTTTTCAAAGAAACTGAGGGATTTATTGGAGCATAACCCTTCGTTTGGGTTTGCGGAAGTTGAGCATTTGAAATACGGAAGACATTTCCGTTTCGAGGGGATAAAAATAATAGTGGGAAGGAATGAAAAGGAAAATATTACCCTCGAGAAGTTCTATAACGATAATGCCGAAAGCGAGTTGATGTTGGAAGCAACCGATTATGTAGGTCCCACTACTTTAGTGGAAAGCACGGATAATTACGATGCCATTGAAATTGCCGCCCGCTTGACTGCCCGTTATTGCGACGGAAAATATCAAAAAGAAGTTAGGATACATATTAAATCGGGAAGCGAAAAACCCCGATTGTTAACTGTCCCGCCATTATCCGATGATATTATCGAGAAGCTGAGAATTTAATTTGATTATTTGTTTTCGCTTTATTGACAGCTCCGTTTGTTAATCTATTCCACCCTCCGAATTTTATTGACATTTCAGCGTCACTTTTTTATGGTTGTGCGGGAGAATAACAAATATGAAATTAGCCTCATTATTGAACCCTGAATTTATAGATGTCGATATTAAAGCGACAACATTTTCCGATGTGATAAGTGCCCTTTTGGAACTAATAGCCGAGGATAAACCCGGTTTTGACATCAAGGAAGTTTTGGGGTTGGTGATGGAACGGGAAAGGCTTTCCCCGACAATAGTTGACAATGGAATAGCAATCCCACATGCTCGAACAGACGAGGTCGAGGATATAATTATAGCGATAGGGATTACACATTATGGGATTAAAGCCGAACTTCCCGACAACGAACAGCCTCTGAAAATATTTATCCTCATACTTACGCCCAAAAGTATTCCCGGCTATTATTTGCAGACATTGGCGGCCGTAAGCCGATTTATAAGAATGCCCGGAATGGCGGATAAAATATTGAACGCAAAAGATGGAAACGAAGTTGTGGACTTATTTTTCGATGCCAATATAACAATTTCCCGAAATCTAACCGTGGCGGACATTGTTAACAGAGATGTGATTACAATAAAAGCGGATGCCACATTACGGAATGCCGCCGATCTTTTTTTCCAGCATAAAATTTCAGGTTTGCCGGTTGTGGGAGAGGGACTGGTATTGCTGGGGGAGATAACAGATGTTGATCTTCTTAAATTCGCAATGCCCAATTATCAAAGCCTTTTAGCGAATTTGGCTGAACTGCCCGAGGCTGAGCCGATGGAGGAACTTTTACGGAATGAGGAGAAAATAATCGTTAAAAAAGTAATGACTTCTCCAATGGCATCGGTCGAGCCTGAAAGCTCGATCGCGGAGGTCGTGGCGCTTATGCTGTTTAAGGGGGCCAGGAGGGTTGCGGTGGTCGATGATGGCAGGCTCGTGGGTATTATCAGTGTCAGAGATATTATTGATAAAATCGTGCGCGGATGAAAATCAAGGGAAAATTCAATATCTCTTTGAGGGGTGCGGGTATAACGGGTGCGGCTGAGCTTTCCAAAGAAGTTGCGAAGGCAAAGGCTTATTCCGCCTTTTGGACTTTTCCGGGGATACTTCTATCATCCGTAGTTATAGCGTGGGGAGCCGAATCGGCGCAATTTTTGGTATCGCAGGGTATGGCTCTTACCCTGTTAGCCCTAATTCAGACATTGCCCGAATTTGCAATCGAGGGTGTGATTGCGTTTAGGGCGGGACAGGTCCCGACTATGGAAAATATCGGGCTGATGACGGCTAATTTTACGGGGGCATTACGATTGCTTGTGGGTTTGGGTTGGCCCCTTATTTATTTTGTATCTTTTATTTTCAATTTTCGAAAGCACTCCCGCGGGGTAGTTGCTCCGATACTTTTGGAAAAACATCAGTCGGTAGAACTGATAGGGCTTTTCGTTCCGGCATTATATGCGGTTTATATAGCTGCCAAAGGATCGCTTCACCTCCTCGATACTGCAATTTTGTTTATCCTATATGGCATCTATGTTATGCTTTTGCTAAGAATACCACCTGAAGAGGAGGAAAAAATAAACGAGGCCGAACCAATGCCGAGATTTATACTGACTCGGGAGCGCTGGCTTCGCAACACCCTTGTTTGGAGTTGTTTCGTAATTGGGGGGGCAGGCATAATAATAATTGCGGAACCGTTTTTGGATAGTATGATGGGACTGTCGATAACATTGGGGGTTTCAACTTTTGTTTTTATTCAATGGGTGGCACCGTTTTTATCGGAATTCCCGGAGAAAATATCAGCTATCTATTGGGCTAAAACGGTAAGCAAATCATCTATGTCTTTGATGAATATGATATCTTCGGGCATAGCGGAATTGACTTTGCTTATCGGAATGATACCAATTGTATATTGTATTTCCCGTGGAGGGCTTTACACCATACAATTCGATACGAGCCATAGGGTGGAGATATTAATGACTGCTCTTCAGGCAATATTGGGTTTTCTTGTTTTAGCTAATATGCGCTTCGAATGGTATGAAGCAGCGGCCTTGTTTATATTATGGTTGGCGCAGTTTATATACCCGCACTTACGGGAAGAGATTCTCTTGTTCTATGGATTGTATATTTTGGTTGAACTTATACTTAACCTGACCCTTAAAAACAGAATTAAGGTTTTTGGGCACTTTCGCGAAGTATGGAATAAAAATATGCATTGATTAAATGATTTGGGGCGATAAATATCCCTTTGGAAAGTATAATAATTAATGATGGGCAGAATATATAGCAGATATAAAATACTTGACAAAAATATAAAAAATGCTTAAAATGAAACTTTTATGAAAATTGATTTTCGGAAAATCGAATCGGGACTTCGTGATTATACTTTCGATGTAGGTCCCGAGGAATTGGTTTTCGATTATACCGATGTAATTTTTAATGACAATATAAAAGCCGTTATACATACATTTCCGTCCGAAGATAAGATTATTATTTCCGGGACGGGAAGTACGACGGCGGGGGGGGAGTGTTTTCGCTGCCTTAAGCCGATAAATATTCATCTTGAGGTGAATATAAAGTTGGTAATTCAGCGGGTGGAAGGAGCGGGAGATTATGATACCGGCGATGATGATTTCGTGATAATTCCAAAGTCTCAAGCCGAATATAATCTTGCGCCTCATTTCAGAGAGCTATTTTTAATGGCACTCCCGTCGAAGATATTATGCGATCCGAATTGTAAGGGATTATGCCCTTATTGTGGAACGGATTTAAATGTAAATCGATGTAGTTGTAAGCCGCCCGATGACAGCGGCTATTGGGACGATTTAGGGAAGTTGTTAAATCGCAACCGATAAAGAATAAAAACCAGTCGAGGAGTTATAGATGCCACTTCCAAAAAGAAGACATTCGCATTCCAGAGGCGCCAAAAGACGCACACATTGGAAACTTGATGTTCCCTCCCTTTCAATTTGCCCGCATTGTTCGCAGAGGAAACTCCCCCATCGGGTTTGTCCCCATTGCGGGTATTACGATGGTAAACAGATATTATCCGAAGATAAATTGAGAAGTTAAAATTGCTTGACGATTATAAAAAGTTTTCCGAAACTGGTCAGAGAAACCCTAAAAAGGTAAGAATCGCTTTGGATGCGATGGGTGGGGATTATGGCCCATCCGTGGTGGTCGAGGGCGCAATAATGGCGGTGGAGGAGTTCGGGGATAGCATCGAGTTGGTTTTGGTAGGTAACTCACGGATGATAGAAGCCGAAATGGAACGGCACCGCCTAAGGGAGGTGCCCTTGACGGTAATTCATACCAAGGAAACTATCTCAATGTCCGATAGCGCGGTCAAGGCTTACCGCCAGAAGAAGGATTCTTCGCTTTATGTCGCCTTGGAATTACAAAAAAAGGGCGAAGTTGCTGCTACCGTTTCCGCAGGCCATACGGGTGCGGTGATGGCTCACGCTTTGTTGATGCTTGGGAGATTACCCGGGGTTCTCCGACCGGCGATAGCAGCCGTTTTCCCTACCGAAAAAGACAAGGCGGTGCTTATAGATGTCGGAGCGAATCCTGATTGTAAAGCTCAGCACCTATACCAGTTCGGCATTATGGGGGCAATTTATGCAAAGATCGTGCATAAGAAAGCTAACCCGAAGATAGGTCTTTTATCCATCGGCGAGGAATCAAGCAAGGGTAATGAAGTAACGGTTAATACCCATAAGCTGTTTTCACATTCTTCTGTGAATTTTTTCGGTAATATCGAGGGGCGTGATATCCTTAACGGGAAATGCGATGTTATCGTTTGCGATGGTTTCGTGGGGAATATTATGTTGAAGTTTGCGGAAAGTGTCGGGGGTTTTTTCCGTAGCCAAGCGAAGCATCAGGTAGGGAAAAACCTCATATCCAATCTAGGGGCATTTTTAATGCGTCCGGTTATGCGACGCGTACGGGAGAAATTGGATTACTCCGAATACGGAGGGGCCCCCCTTTTGGGTATCGATGGTATATGTATTATAAGCCATGGCGGATCATCTCCCAAGGCTATCAAAAATGCTGTTGGCGTGGCGGCGATAATGGCTGCCGATAAAATTAACGAAAAGATAAAATCGGAATTATATAAGAGTGGGAGGTCGGATTTATCTAATTCCTTAAATGTAGAGCTGAACAAACACAGGCATTGAATCGGAGAGGGCTAATAGTGAATTATGCACATCTGATAGGAGTCGGCGCAGCTGTTCCCAAAAATGTACTGACCAACGCCGACCTCGAAAAAATGGTGGATACCGACTCGGAATGGATTGAAACCAGAGCCGGAATTAAGGAAAGGCATAAATCCGACGATGACGAATGGGTATCCGACTTGGCTATAGAGGCTTCAAAAAAGGCTATTGAACATTCCGGAATGGACCCGGAGGATATCGATTTAATCATCTGCGCCACCGTTACCGGCGATACAACAATGCCTTCCATCGCCAGTATGATTCAATATTACACGGGGGCGAAGAATGCAGGCGCATTCGATTTGGGAGCTGCCTGCCCGGGATTTCTATATGGATTGAATACGGCGAACGCTTACATCAAAGCGGACTTAGCGAAAAATATTCTGGTCATCGGCGCAGAGACAACGACCAAGGTGGTTGATTATACCGATAGAGGAACCTGTATATTGTTCGGGGACGGAGCCGGCGCTGTCGTCGTTTCCGCCTCGGAAGAGGATGGGGGCATCATCCAATCATACACGGGCGGTGATGGTTCACTGGGAAACTTGCTTTATCTGCCCGGAATGCGGCAAAGGGTTCCCGTATCTTTAGAAAAAGACCCGATTCCGCTGTATGTCAAAATGGCTGGGAACGAGGTTTATAAATATGCCGTCAAGTCAATGGTGGATTCGGCAAAAAAAGTCTTGAAGGATTCGGGATATACGCCCGATGATGTTAAGTATCTAATCCCGCATCAAGCCAATATAAGAATTATTGAAGCCACCGCCAAAAGATCGGGCTTCCCGATGGATAAGGTGTTGGTTAATATAGATCGCTACGGGAACACATCCTCCGCCACCATTCCCTTAGCTTTGAACGAAGCCGTCAAAGATGGTAGAATTGGCAAAGGGGATTTGTTGTTGGGGGTTTCTTTTGGCTCGGGCTTTTCCTGGGGAGCCGTATTATTTAGATGGAATTAGGAGGACTTTCTTGGGTGAGGACATAGGTTCAAAATTAGCATTTGTATTCCCCGGACAGGCATCTCAATATGTGGGGATGGGAAGCGAATTTTTGATGGAATACCCTCCCGCGGAAGAAATGTTTGCGGCGGCATCTTCAATTCTCGGCAGGGATTTGAAGGAAATATGCCTAAAAGGTCCTGAGGAAGTTTTGGTACAGACCGATTTCACCCAACCGGCTATTTTCGTCCACTCCTGCATAGCGGATAGATATCTATCCGAGGCGGGATTGAGGCCTGATTTTGCCGCCGGACATAGTTTGGGGGAGATATCCGCCCTCGTTAGCTCCGAATCAATTTCATTCGAGGAAGGATTGCGCATAGTTGTGGAACGGAGCAGGGCTATGAGGGACGATTGCGATAATAATCCGGGAACTATGGCTGCGGTTGTGGGTATGGACATCGACAAGATAAATGAGATATGCGATAGTATAGACGGTATAGTTCAGCCCGCCAATTTTAATTCTCCCTCCCAAATTGTAGTATCCGGCGAGGTTAGGGCTGTGGATGAGTTCATCAAAAAGGCTAAGGACTACGGAGCGAAAAGGGTCGTGAAAATAGCTGTCGGCGGGGCATATCATTCTCCCCTGATGAGTTCCACTCCGAAAAGGCTTGACAAGGTTTTAAGCGAGATCGATTTCAAAACTTTGCAATTCCCCATAGTGGCTAATGTCACGGGAGAGTTTTACGCCGATGGCCATCCTATATCGGATTATTTAATCCGGCAGATACAATCACCTGTTTTATGGAAACAGAGCATCGAATATCTATCGGCGCAAGGAGTCAGTACTTTCATTGAGGTCGGTCCCGGCAATGTCCTTCAAGGTCTGATAAAAAGAATCATCAAAGGGGCGAAGTTGGCATCATTTGAAAAACCCGAAAAATTGAAAACTATAAGGGAATTGTTTTCCGAAAAGGCGGATATAAAATCGTAATTAGAGGATAGATTATTATGGACTTTCAAGGGAAAAGAGTTTTAATTACTGGTGGTGCAAGAGGAATAGGTTATTCTATTGCGCAACGGTTTAATCAGTTAGGCGCTGAAGAGACCATAATAACCGATATCGATGAGGCCGGCGCCCGTAAGGCGGCGGAGAAATTGAGCTCTTCGGGAAATCGTGCGGTTGCTTATAAAACAGATGTAAGCGATGAGAAACAGGTGAAAGAGCTTTTCAAAAGGGTTTCCGAAGGAGGAAAGCTTGATATACTTGTCAACAATGCCGGAATAATCATCGATAAACTTTTGATAAAATTGAGCGAAAACGATTGGGATAGAGTATTGGATATTAATTTGAAAGGGACATTCCTCTGTATGCGTGAGGCGGGCAGGCTGATGCTCAAGGCTCGGTATGGGAGGATTGTAAATATAAGCTCTATGGTGGCGTTGGGAGGAAACCCTGGACAGGGAAATTATTGCGCTTCCAAAGCCGGTGTTATAGGGCTTACCAAATCGGCGGCGCGGGAATTAGGCATCAGGGGGATTACGGTAAATACCGTAGCTCCCGGCTTTATAGAAACCGAGATGACCGCAAGTTTACCATCCCAAAATAAGGAACAGTATTTAGCCAATATGTCGATTAAAAGAGCCGGAAAACCCGAAGATGTGGCGTATGCCGTAACATTTTTTGCCGCAGAGGAAGCTTCATATATGACGGGGCAGGTTTTGGTGGTTGACGGCGGATATTTTATGTAGCAAATAAATCACTCGAGATAACCTAAATTAAAGGAGAGGTGTAAAGGTGTCAGAAGTAGAACAAAAAGTAAAGGATATTATCGTCGAACAATTGGGTGTTGATCCGGAGCAGGTGAAAGAGGGTGCATCATTCCTTGATGATCTTGGCGCTGACTCTTTGGATACCGTAGAATTGGTTATGGCGTTGGAAGAGGAATTTGGGATACAGATTCCTGATGAAGATGCTGAAAAAATCACTAAGGTCTCGGACGCCATTAATTATATAAAAGAGCACGCCCCAGCGAATTAGTAGAACTGCGGTCCCGGTATGAGCAGGGACCCTTCGCGAAAAACCGGTTACGGTTTTTCGCGAAGGAAGATTAATTTGTTTTATAAGCGGTAAGGCTGAGGTTGTAATGAAGCGCAGAGTTGTAATAACGGGATTAGGAGCTATAACGCCTTTAGGGTTGAATGTTCAACAATTATGGCAGGGGTTATTAGAAGGTCGTTCCGGCGGATGTAAGATTTCGAGATTTGATACCACCGATTACTCTACAAAAATCGCTGCCGAAGTAAAGGGATTTGATGGCAGGAATTACTTCGAGAGGAAAGAACTTCGACATTTGGATGTATCCCAGCAATACGCTTTAGCAGCCTCACAGGAAGCTGTGAAAGACAGCGGTTTCAACTCCGATGGATTTGACTCCGAAAGGGCGGGAGCTATCATCGGCTCAGGAATAGGGGGAATTGAAACATTCGCCCATCAATATGAAATCCTCTTGAATCGAGGTCCTTCGAGAATATCCCCGTATTTTATCCCGATGATGATTTCGGATATGGCGGCGGGCTTGATATCCATGAAATATAACTTACATGGAGCGAATTACGCTACGGTCTCCGCCTGTGCCTCCAGCGCTCATGCTTTGGGAAATGCGTTTCGGTTGATACAAAACGGTGAAGCCGATATTATGATGACCGGAGGTACCGAAGCAGCAATCATCCCCATAGCGGTTGCCGGTTTCTGTTCGGCAAAAGCGCTTACAACCAACAATGAGGAACCGGAAAAAGCTTCCAAACCGTTCGATAAAAATAGGGATGGTTTCCTTATCGGCGAAGGAGCGGGGATATTGATTATCGAAGAATTACAATACGCCAAAAAGCGCGGCGCGAAAATATATGCCGAAATCGTTGGTTATGGGATGTCTGCCGATGCATATCATATCACCGCACCCGATCCCACGGGAAGGGGTGCCGTATTATCGATGAGGGCTGCACTAGATGATGCCGGGATAAGTCCGAAAGAGGTCGATTATATTAATGCTCATGGTACGGCTACTCCATTGGGAGATATATCGGAAACATCCGCAATAAAAAAAGTTTTCGGCGATTATGCTTATAAGCTGACCATTAATTCCACAAAATCGGTTATTGGCCATCTCTTGGGGGCATCCGGTGCCGTGGAGTCCTTAGTCGTCGCTTTAAGCATAAGGGATGACAAAATCCATCCAACTATAAATTATCAAACCCCCGACCCCAAATGCGATCTCGATTATAGTCCGAATAAAGTAACCGAAAAAGAAATCAATATAGCATTGACCAACGCTTTCGGCTTCGGGGGACACAACGCAACAATCGTCTTAGAGAAATACCGCGAGTAGATTATCTAAAAAAACTCGATTATCGTACTTGTTAAAAATGAATCCATTGGTTGATCCGCCCGGAGACTTATCAAAACTACAAGGGGAATTTGGGTATAATTTCAAAGATAACGATCTGCTCATAACCGCACTTTCCCATCGTTCGATTCAGAATATGGTGGATAACCATACTTTCGTATCCAATGAAAGACTCGAATTCTTGGGGGATTCGATTTTGGGTATGATAATTTCCGAGTTTTTATACAATAGTTACCCGAACTACCGCGAAGGCGAGCTAACCAAGATAAAGGGATTGCTCGTGAGCGAAGCCATCCTGTTCAAGATAGCAATGAGAATTGGCCTTGGTGAGTACATTATAATGAGTAAAGCTGAGGAAAAATCGGGCGGAAGAAAGCGGAAAACCATTTTGGCGGATACTTATGAAGCCGTTTTGGGAGCGATTTATTTGGATGGGGGCTATATCCCGACTCAAAAAGCGGTCAATAGGCATATTCTCGAAAACCACAAGGAATTTATCGGCGATACGGAGTTCATTAACTACAAGGGTCGGTTGCTCGAATATACTCAGGGGCACAATATGGGTGTACCACATTATGAGGTGGCGAAAGAGGAAGGTCCTGAGCATCGGAAAACATTTGAAGTAGTAGCTAAAATTCGCGGCGAAAAACTCGGTTCGGGGAGCGGAAGGACCAAAAAGCAAGCTGAAAGAGAAGCGGCTCGAGCAGCAATGAAAAAATTGAAAATTTTATAAAATATATGGTAATTTGTTAATTTTGCGCTTTAATAGTAAGGTATTGTAAATTGAGAGGAGTTTAGACAGTGAATATAGTAGTTTGTGTTAAGAAGGTTCCCGAGATCGACCAAGTCTCCGTTCACGACGGTAAGATAATATCCGGAAATGGAATGACGAATCCTTTCGATATGTATGCCATTGAGGAAGGTATCAGGTTGAAAGAAAAGATTGGTGGCGAAGTAAGGGTAATATCATTTGGTCCGGAGGACAGCGAATCCGCATTGCGGGAAGCCTTATCTTTGGGAGCTGATTCCGCTTATAGAATTTGGGATGATAACGCGAACGGATCCGATATCTATGCCAGCGCAAAGGTATTGTCCGAGGCTATAAAAAAAATGGGGGATGTGAATATGGTCCTTTTTGGAAAACAAGCGGTCGATAATGATGCTTCCTCCATTGCCGGTTTGGTCAGCGGGCTTTTGGCTTGGCCTCAGATTTTGTTCGTGAAGAAAATTCGGGAGTTAAAAGATGCCAAAATTGTCGCCGAGCGTTCGACCGATGATGGATATGATGTAGTTGAAGGAGACCTCCCGATTGTATTATCGGTAGTAAAGGAAATCAACGAACCGAGACTTCCGTCACTGAAGGGGAAAATGAGAGCAAAAAAAGCTCCCATCGAACTTTGGAGTTTATCCGATTTGGGGGTTGAGCAATCTATCGTAGGCCCAGAATCACCATCGAAATTACTTGAAGTGATGGAACCTCCACCTCGCCCCGCAGGAGAGATTATTCAGGGAGATTCTCCCGATGAAATAGCTGAAATGTTAATTTCAAAGCTTAGGCAGGAAAAGATAATATAATCGGTGGAACGGAAAAACGACTTGACAAGGAGATGATTTTGCCTCACTTTATGACTAATATATTCGGGAACGCTGTAAGCAGGAGAGAAAAAGCTTTTACCGAAACAAACCTTGAAACTATGGACTGTGCCTTGATTGAAAAAATCCTCCCAACAGTATTTTACCCGGCAGATATAATTTGGAACGGACTGTTCATTGATTTCCTGTAATCTATAATTTGTTCTTTGGAAATGGAATATTCGCATAATTACGGTTGGAGGTTGATTAAAGCCGAACGCTTGCCCGGTAAGTTTAATATGTCTTTTGACCGGTGGCTTTTTGAAAAATTACTTTTCGGTGAAGGTAAGCCGACTCTTCGCTTCTTTTTGTGGGATAAACCGACGATTTCATACGGAATGAACCAGCGGAATATCGAATCGATTATCGATTACGAAAAATGCGGGAAATATGGGGTGGATATCGCAAAAAGGCCTACCGGCGGGAGAGAACTGCTACACGGGTATGATTTGTCTTACAGCGTTGTGGGGTTTACAACATTTGATGGGAATCAAACCCTGTCGATCAGGAAACGGTGCGCTCAAATACACGGTGGGATTGTAGAAGCATTAATCTCCTTGGGAGCGGATAAGGAAGGGTTCGAGGATAAGCGTCGTCCGATGGGCTATAATCTAAAAGGGATAAGTCCCTGTTTTACTGCGATTACGGGTGATGAAATCTCCTATTATGGGAAGAAGTTGGTCGGATCAGCTCAGAGAAGCAAAAAAAATGTCTTCCTCCAGCAAGGTAGTATTCAATTGGTTTACGGGACTTCCCGTATAATCGATTTTTTAAGATTCGACAGCGAGAGGAAATATTTGATTTTGAAGGAGAAGCTGGAAAAATCAATAACGGATTTATCCCAAATTATGAAGGAATCCCTAATTGACGAGAGAGTTTTGGAAGATAGAATCGCGAAAAGCTTTTCGGAGGAATTTGGGATAACATTCGACGAAACTTGTTTTTCGAGCAAATATATTGAAAATAAGGATAATAATAAATCAAAATTAAAAGAACTTGATACTTAAAGGAGGTGATTGTAAGAACGATTAAACGGACATATGGGAGCAATTGATTGTTAATATGATAATGTTGAGATTTTGAGGAGCAATGAGATGTTGAAAAAAATTTTACTATTCTTAATAGTTTTTGAACTACTTGCAATGGGGACCGTGTTTGCGGGTGTTCCCTATAAAGTACCTGTTAAAAATTCAGTTTTCAAAATTCCGGATTTGAATATGACGGACAGTTATTCCGGTCCGTCCATCCCTTACCACCACAGTGGATTGATGGACTCCCCGGGGATTATCGTCGGTATGACCTATTATGATTATCAGACAAACGGATCCACTGGTAATCGAATCGCCAAAGCTGACTGCGGCGTGCATATGTGCTGGATGCGTGGTATCACCAATTCGACAGGCGAACGAAAAATATATTACAACTATATAGACCCTGACGGCAACCTCGGTTTTGGGAGTGAAGGAACTGCCGCCTCCTCGAATAGTCGGGATGGTTATACAACTTTAGCTGTGGATTCAACAGGTGCGGCTTTGGTGGCTTACCATTACGCTACCGATACTTTGGTAATCGTTGGCGTTGATGCCGGTTGCGGTTTTGGTTTGTTTACTGATACATATCCTGATAACAAAATCCCCGGTTATCTGGCAATGTATTGGCCCTATATCTCTTATGACCGGCAGGGAAACATGCAGCTTACTGAAACAGAACCTGTGAACGCAGGTGATGCCGGTATAGTAGGACATACATATTCCACCGATATGGGAAGCAATTGGATCGATGCGGCGATTTATTACGACCAAGCGTACAATATTTCCGGGATAGTAACTTCTTCACCGGTTAGCGATAAATCGGCAATCGTATTTACTCTACCGGCGGATGATGGGACTGCTCCCGGTCAGGTGAATCAGGATGTTGGTTATATTGAATCCACAGATGGTACTACTTGGGATTATGGTAATATCGTTAACATCACCAATCACCGTAACCCAAGCACCGGAGATACTTTGCGTGCTTACACCGATGTTGACGCCATTTACGATTACAATGACAATTTGCACATAATATGGAATGAACACGGGTATTGGGATAGTACTTGGACTCCTGCCAATTGCTATTTATGGCATTGGTCCGAAGCTACCGGCAAAACCCTCGTTTACGATGCTTGGCATTTCTCTTATCCGGGCGCATGGAACCATACTGCTTCCAAGATGTCTATTGCTGCTGACGATAATGGAAATCTGTTTGCTCTTTGGACTAATTTCGATAGCCTTGATGTCTCTTCCGGTGGTTATTCCAATGGTGAACTTTATCTTGCTTATTCCACCGATGATGGCGTTACCTGGTCGGACCCGGTGAATATCACCAATACCAACTCGGAAGGGTGCCTACCGGGTGACTGCTATAGTGAACATTGGTCCTCATTAGCTGAGAAGGTTGATGATTCCCTTTATATAGAATTCATCGAGGATAAGGATGCGGGTGGTATTCCTCAGAATGAGGGCATCGAGACCGAGAACCCGGTAAGATACCTTGCCATTGCGGTTTCTGATATTATTATAACCGGTGTTGAAGATGGCGATAATGAATTGCCTTCGCAGTTCGCTTTGAATCAGAACTATCCGAACCCATTCAATGCAACCACAAATATCACCTTTACTGTCAAAAAAGCTTCCAATGTTAAATTGGATATTTACAACCTCTTGGGTCAGAAGGTGTCGGAGTTGGTTAATGGTAAGCTTAGTGCCGGTGAACACACTTTCACTTGGGATGCTTCCGGTATGACCTCGGGAATTTATTTCTATAAGCTCTCCGCAAATGGTAATACCATCACCAAGCGAATGACTTTGATGAAGTAACCAAAAACTTCAGGTTAACCCCTGTGATTTTTGAGGTGCGATCGGTTCTTGGCCGGTCGCACCTTCTTATATTGGTTCCCGACTTTTTATATGGATATTATTGCAAATAATGTTAACTGAAAACCTTATAATAGGATGATGTATATAAGCCAAATGCTATATCCTATCATTGATTTGAAAATTGAATAAATTGCGCTTGACACTAAAAGTTTATTTATGTTAACATTATACCGATATAAATAAAACCAAAGGTTTATTTAAATTATGAAGTCAACATAAACACTAAAAATAACAAATGGTGCAACGGGGTATTTATTTGCCCCGAAAAATTGGTGCAAAAGCAAAGGAGGTTGCTATGAGATTCAAAGTTATTTTAGCCGTGACCCTGGGGATATTTTTGGTTTCGGTGCCATTATTCGCAAGGCCTGATTTCCAGAAAGTAAATGTACGGGTTAATGTCGACGACCTGAATTCGGTTAATTCGCGGCTGCCCATAGGTATATTCCCGGCGGGAATTACTTCCTCTCCCGGAGATACAGTAGGAACGACTTTCTATGAATACCAGACTAACGGTGTAACCGGGAATAGGGTGGTTAGGGATTCGTTGAACGGGATCCATTTCTGTTGGATGAATAAGCTTTCCAACGGTGATCGTCATGTCTATTACAATTTTGTGGATGAGAGCGGTCAATGGACCGCAGGGCAAACCGGGACCGCTGTTAGCAGTGTGGCGGGTGCAGGTTATACCAATATGGATATTTTCTCGGATAACACCGCGGCGGTAGCTTATCATAATGGTGCTAATTTATTTCTAACGCTCGGGGTGGACGCCATAAGAGGCGGTGGTTTGTTTACTTTGTATGACCCTCCGGAGGTTTATCCCGGTTATCCGGAGGCATATTGGCCCTATATCACGGTAGATAACCAAGGATTTATACATTTAACGGCAAGGATAAATGGCAGCACCTCCGACCAAGATCTCTCCCTTTATACCCGCTCAGAGGATGGTGGCGCAACATGGACAAGTTTAGCGGTTGTCGATACAACTCACCAAATTACCTGTTTCCCTGTCTCCTCACCGGTATCGAATAAAGTAGCTATCGTCTATTCCAAAAATTTCCCCGGTGATGCGACCATATATCTTGGGGATGTTCTTTATACGGAATCTGCAGATGGACAGACATGGAATTTCGGACATCCAATAAATATTACGAATTACCAATACTCGGATACGCTGAGGGCATGGTTGGATTTAGACGCTGTTTATGATTTCAACGATAACTTGCATATCATTTGGAATTCCGGTGTCTATGATGCTGACAACGATGCTTTGTATGTATCGTCGTTCCTGTTCCACTGGTCTGAGGCTACCGGTATTTCAATGATAGCCGATGGATACTGGAACGCTTATACCGGAGCCGCAAACCTAACTTTGAGCAAGCCATCGATCGGTGTCGATGATGATAATAACCTTTATGTCATTTGGACGCAATTCGATTCCACCGATGTATCGGCCGGCGGGTTTTCCAACGGAGAGATTTACGCAGCCGCCTCCGGTGATGGAGGTGCGACCTGGGGTACGCCGGTTAATCTGACTAATTCTCATACCGAAGGTTGCTTGCCCGGAGATTGCGATAGTGACCATTGGTCGTCGCTGTGCGAATATGTGGATGATTATCTCCATATACTCTACATCAACGATAAGGATGCCGGTGCTTATATTCAGGGCGAAGGTGCCGAGACCGAAAACCCTGTGTTATATCTCAAAGTACCTAAGGGGATAGTAGGTGTGGGAGAAGAAGCAAATGAACCAACTTCATTCAAACTTTACGGCAACTATCCGAACCCATTTAATGCTTCGACAAATATAGAATTCTCGCTGGAGAAGCCATCGAAGGTTACTTTGGAAGTCTATAATGTATTGGGCAGAAAGGTCGCTACCTTACTCGATAATACAATGAATTCAGGGGAACATACTATTAACTGGAATGCTTCCTCTATGCCGTCGGGAATTTATTTCTATAAATTATCTGCTAATGGCGAAACAATGACAAGGCGGATGACTCTGTTGAAGTAAATCATTCGCTCAATTGGTTAAAATCCCCAATTTTAGGTGCGGTTGGTCTCGTCCAACCGCACCCGATTAAATTTTAATTAACGGGCGGATATTTTAATTGACAATTCAAAATGATTACATTATATTACAAAAAGTAATAGGGGGAGTTCTTTAAAAATTCTGATGTCTTGATTTCGCTATCCGTAAGCTATTCTTTTCTTCTTTTCTATACCAATAAGGAGGTAGTGGTTATATGTTAAAGCGAGGATGGGTTGTTATACTAATTCTGTTATCGGGGCTTTTAACTTACAACTCTGCATTTTCGGCGCAGAGAATGGTGGTATGTGAGCAATTCGCCAATGTCTATTGCCATAATTCGCTGAAGGCAGAAGCATATATGGATTCGCTCAAACAATTACACCCTAATCTTTTTACGAATATCAGATATCATCTTGCTCCTTATGATCCTTTTCACGATGTTATTCCTGAGGAGTTGGATGCGAAAAAGGATTATTATGTAGTCGGCTTCCTGCCGGAAATGGCTATTGATGGTGATAGGGCAGGTCCCGAATATAGTAATTGGGGTGAAGCGATATATGATGAGGCTACAATACCTTCCCCTTTAGAAATGAGCATAGGAGGGTATTATATTCCGACGGACCGCCGCGGGGTGATCTTTGTCAACATTTCGCCGGTTGATCAAATACCGAGCGGGGATTACTATATGAGGGCTATGGTTTTTAGGGATAGTGCTTATTTTGAAGATGCTTATGATTTGGATTGGCATAACAATACCGTATTTGCTTTCCTCCCCTCAACAATGGGGGAATCGGTGGAGTTTGACAAGAGTGGGGATATTGGTTTTATGGAAACTTTCTCTATCCCGGATGATTATGATGAAAACCAGGTCGGCTTTACGGCTTTTGTTCAGGAAAATGAGACAAAAGAAGTTTTACAGGGATCAAGAATTTATTTGAAGGATTTAGATATCGGTTTGGCTCGTATTGAAATGGAGGAAATACCAAATCTGACAACTATCCCCCCTGAAGGCGGATATATTCAATGGCGTGGTTATGTTTCAAATTTAACCTATGATTCTCTTACCTGCAATGTTTGGACGAAAGCCGAACACCTTGATGAAGACGAATGGTATGAGGTTAAAACATACAATATTCAACTTGGGCCAAACGAATCTCGGAAATACCTAAATCTGCGACAGTGGATACCGGGGATTGCTCCGGCAGGGGATTATAAATTCTATGCTTTTATCGGCACCTATCCAGATACAGCCTATTCTTGGGATGCCATAGATTTTTCCAAAGAAGAAGGATCGAAGAGATATGGCGGCGACCTTAGCGCCCCGAAAAACTTTAACCTTGTCTCCGCGTATCCGAACCCCTTTAATAAAAGCATAAACATTACTTATACTTTGAAAAAAACGGCAAAAGTTGAATTGGACATTTATGATATAACCGGACGTAAGGTTGCTGAATTAATAAATAAATACCAAAAAGAAGGAACTAATTCCATAACTTGGTCAGGGATAACTGATAATGGATTAGCGGTTGCAAGCGGGATATATTTCTGTAGGCTTAAAATAAACGATGAGGTAACCGCTATTAAAATAGTACTACAGAAATAGTATAGTGGCCAAAAAAAAAACGATATTTCAGTGTAAAAAACCTTGACAATTGGTTTCATTTTGAGTATATTTTAGTTAAATTAAGAATTTCTACTTTAAGGGTATTGTCGGAAATTGTGAAATGATTATCATTAAGAAAATTTATTTAATATTTTTCTTCTAAAGGAGGTCTCTTTATGAGAAGAACTGTAATTATTTCTTTGTTAGCAGTTGCGTTGGTCTTCGGATTAACATTTTCGGCGTTGGCTCAAGATTTTCAAGTTCAAATTGAACCTGTAAACCCGCCAATCGAATTTGGTTTCTGGGGAGGTTGGTTTCAATTTCATGCATGGGTCGTAAATAATACGAACCAAAATACTAATATTGATCTTTGGGCGATGTTGGATTTCCCTTCGGGGGATGTATATGGTCCAATCAATGGAGGTGAAATCTGGATAGCGGCAGGCGATACTATGTCTTGCAGGAATATCGACCAAAGGATACCCGGTTGTATGGAAGCCGGCGTATATACTTATGTAGTATATATCGGCGATTACATCTGGGGCCAAGACCCTGTCATTTATGATTCCAGCAGCCTCAATTTCACAATTGATTACAAGGGTGATGGAGGCATTGACTGCGACGGTAAATTTGAACTAAAGGGTTGTTTTGAAAACAACGATGCGATAGTTGTTAAAGACTACGATATAAGACAAAATTACCCGAACCCGTTCAATGCCCAGACCACGATCGTTTACCAAACACCTGAAAGCGGTAATGTTCGTTTGGATATCTATGATATCTTGGGACGCCGCATAAAGACTTTGGTAAACGGATTTAGTTCCATCGGACCCCATCGGGTTATATGGGATGGCACCAACAACAATGGTGAAACGGTATCGACCGGGATTTATTTCTATCGTCTTTATGCTGAAAACGGTACTGCCATCACTAAACGTTTAACTTTGATTAAGTAAAAGGAAAGTTTCAAGCTGGATTTAGCCCGAATTAAGCTCGAGGTATAGCCTCGGGCTTTTTTTATTTACGATTTCACAAATCATTTGCCTACCCTCGAAAAAATAGTTTATTAAATAGTATGAATAAAAAACTTAAAGGGAAAAGGGCGGTTATTACCGGAGCGAGCAGGGGAATAGGTAAAGGCATTGCAAAACTATTTGCTCTTAATGGAGCGGATATCGGATTGATAGCACGAAATTCCGAGAATCTTAAAAAGGCTTCAGATGAGATATCAGAAATAAACAGCTCTGTTGTTTTTGCGAAGAATTGTGATATAACATCACTGGACCAAATACAATCAGCATTTAATTCAATTAGGGATAAATTTGGGAATATCGATATTTTAGTTAATTCAGCGGCGATTTTGAAAAAGGCCTCTATGATGGAAATCAGTCCATCCCTTTTGAGAAGCATTATAGAAACCAACTTTTTCGGAGCTTTCAACTGTAGCCGTATGGCTTTTGATTTGATGAAGGAATATGGAGGGACCATAATAAATATATCATCCCTCTCAGGAGTTTTCGGGGTGCCGAAATTCCCGGATATGGGAGCGTATAATATTTCGAAATATGCGTTATGGGGACTAACTGAAATATTGGCTTTGGAATGGGCGAAATTCGGAATCAGGGTCAATGCTGTCAGCCCGGGCGGTGTCGATACGGATATGTTCAAAACAGCTTTCCCCGGTGCGAAAGCCCCTCTCACAGCTATGGATGTCGCCAAGGTTTGTTTATTCTTGGCTTCGGATGATTCCTCAGCCATTACGGGAGAGAATATAATCGTAAGGGGATTGTAAAAAGTGAATTTAACCCGTCAACCGGTTAGTGAAAAATCGAATCCCTTGTTAAACTTGAGCAACTAATTTATATGAGTTAAAAAAATGGAGATAGGAATAATAGGATTGCCCTTATCGGGGAAAACAACCTTTTTTAATGCACTCACGGGAAAGCAGGCACCGGTGGGGGATTTTTCCCTGACAAAGGAAGCTAATAGGGCTGTGGTCAAAGTCCCCGATAAGCGTTTGGATAGATTGGCGGAGATATTTGATCCGAAAAAGTATACGCCGGCGGAAATCCTTTATATCGATATCGCCGGAATGACGGGAGGAAGCGATTCTAAAACGGAAACCGCTTATATAACCGCATTAAGGAAGGTCGATGCCTTTGCGCAGGTTGTCAGGGTTTTCGATAAACAGAGCGTTCCGCATCCAAATGGTTCCGTGAATCCGGCGCGGGATATAATAAGTGTAAATTCGGAGTTGATTTTCAGCGATTTGTTTTTGGCGGATAATAATATCCAAAAGCTTGAGAAATCACAAAGAGTGGCTAAATCGAAAGAAGCAGGTCAATTATTGGAAGTACTTAAAAAGTGCAGGGAAGCTTTGGAGGATGAGGTATTTTTAGCGGACACCGATTTAACCGAAGGGGAACTAAAACTATTATCGGGGTTTGGATTTCTGACCCTCAAGCCACAGATTTATGTCCTTAACATATCCGAGGATGGGATCGAAAGTTATAACATACCAAAAGAAATAAAATCGATTCTTAAGCCGAGCCAATCTTCCGCAGTGGCGCTTTGTGCTGAAATCTCAATGGAAATTTCTCAATTGAGCAAAGAGGACAGAGAAGAATTCCGAAAAAGTTTGGGGATAGAGAAACCGGCGATTGATATTGTTATCAATGAATCCTACCGATTATTGGGGCTGATTTCGTTTTTGACCGCCGGCGAAAAGGAGGTTCGCGCCTGGACTATAAAAAGGGGAATGACCGCGAAACAGGCGGCGGGGGTGATACATTCCGATTTCGAGAGGGGCTTCATTAAAGCCGAAGTAGTTTCCTATGATGATTTGGACGCACTTGGAAGTTGGCAGGTCGCTCGTGAAAAGGGAAAATTGAGCCTCGAAGGTAAAGATTATATTGTTAAAGACGGTGATGTTATCATATTCAGGTTTAATGTTTGATTTAGCTATAGGTCGGCTGAGAAGTTTTTATGGCAAATAAAAGGATTTGGCAATTCTCCGGTTTTAGAATGACTATAACCAAAATCGCCGAACCGGGGAAATATGAAATCGAGTTTGAAGGGGGATTGGATTACCTTCCCGATGGAAGCGCTGAGCTCAGGGGGGAGAGGAAATATATCGAAAAGGATTTGGATTTCTTGTTTACTCCAAGGCGGGCGATGTCCAACTCGGACAACAAGTTTGAACTTAATTTTATGTTGGAAAGCAAAGTCGAAAAGTTCGAAAAATGGATCGAAAAAACCGTTAGGGATTATCGCGGGGTGCCGGAAGACGAATAAAAAATTTAGTTCCTTTTAATCAACTTCATACTAAAATCAACCGAAATAATACTATAAGGGGTTGAAAAAATGGAATTCTTGAACCGCATATACAAAGGGGGGATGTTTTGAATCCAAGCAACACACAACAAGGTATCGATAAAACTTCAGCAACAATACAATTACCCATATTACCAGTAAAGGAAACTGTAGTTTTTCCTCTGATGTCGATTCCTTTAGTTATTATGGAAAGCGAATATACCCCGTTGCTCGATAAAGCGATTATGGAAAGCGAACCGATCGGCATTATAGGGCATAAGGATAGGAACATCACCGAAGATAATGGACTACATATTTTCGATGTGGGGACCAGCGCTTATGTGTTGAAGATGCTACGTTTTCATGATGGCAGTATGCGCGTTTTGGTGCAAGGGGTGGAACGGTTTAAGGTATTGAAAATACTCGAAACAGCGCCATATCCCAAAGCGGAGGTAAGTATTGTTAAACAAGCACCCCTAAGTGAGGTTGAAGCCGAAGCCGTTATGCGGACTATGAAAGACTTGATGCGCGACCTTATGGATAAGGTTAATTATCTGCCCGATGATATATGGCAGACAATAGCCAATACTGATGACCCGTCTAATTTAATCGATACAATTGCGTCGAATCTAAAGATAGGATACGACGCAAAACAGTTTATATTAGAGACATTCGATATTTTGGAAAGGATGAGATTAGTTTCTTCCCATATCCAACGGGAAATAAAAATTATCGATGTGGCGAAAAAGATAAAAGAGGACGCATCGGCGGAAATCGGAAAATCGCAGAGGGAATATATCCTTCGCGAGCAGATGAAAGTCATCCAACGCGAATTGGGGGAAGGTGACGATAGAACCGAAGAAATAGAATCTTATAGAACACAAATAGAAGCGGTCGGAATGACCGAAGAAGCAAAGGAAACCGCTCTTCTCGAATTGGATAGATTTAGTCGAATGAATCCCGCTGCCTCGGAATACACGGTTTCCCGTACTTATCTCGATTGGATGATATCCTTGCCCTGGAATAAAAGCAGTATCGATATGCTCGATATTACCGAAGCCAGCCGCATTCTCGATGAGGATCACTATGGTTTGAAAGAACCAAAAGAGAGAATATTGGAATACCTGTCAGTCAGGAAACTGAACCCCTCAATAAAGGGTCCCATTTTATGTTTTGTCGGACCTCCGGGAGTTGGAAAAACATCTTTGGGACGATCGATAGCCCGTGCTATGGGCAGGAAATTTTACCGTATGTCTTTGGGAGGAGTGCGCGATGAAGCGGAGATAAGGGGACATCGTCGAACCTATGTCGGTGCGATGCCCGGGCGGATTATTCAGGCGCTGCGGAGGGTTCAGTCGAATAATCCCGTTATAATGATGGACGAGCTGGATAAATTGGGGAAGGATTTCCGCGGCGATCCATCATCGGCGTTGCTTGAAGTATTGGACCCGGAGCAGAACAATAATTTTTCCGATCACTATCTCGATGTGAATTTCGACCTTTCGCCGGTTTTTTTCCTTGGCACCGCCAATGTTATGGAGACTATCCCTTCAGCTTTGCTGGATAGAATGGAAATCCTTTACCTTCCCGGTTATACCGATATGGAAAAACTCGCCATAAGTAAACAATACATCATCAATCGAGAAATTAAAAAAAATGGGCTGTCTCCGAAAATGGTGAAATTCAACGATGAGGCTATTATTAAAATAATAGATGATTATACTCGCGAATCCGGATTGAGGAATTTAACCAGAGAAGTGTCAAATATCTGTCGCAAAATTGCAAAATCGGCAGCCGAAGGAAATGCCGAAGAAATAGTCATAACGCCGGAGAAAGTGATGGAATACCTCGGTCCGGAGAGGTTTTATCGGGAGAAATCGTTCGAGAAACCGCGTATCGGCGTTGTCCCCGGGTTGGCATGGACCTCAGTCGGCGGAGAGATTTTATTTATCGAAGCGATAAAAATGCCAGGCAGGAATTCCCTGACCCTTACAGGACATATTGGAAATGTTATGCGTGAATCTATGCAAGCGGCGTTATCATTTATTCGGAGTCGTTCACCCATTTGGGGAATAGATCCCTCGTTTTTTGAGAGCTTCGATTTCCATATACATGTTCCGGCGGGTGCTACGCCGAAAGACGGTCCCTCGGCGGGAATAGCTATCGCGACGGCCCTGCTGTCGGTGATAACCGATAGACCTGTTAAACCTCATCTGGCGATGACCGGGGAGATAACTTTGAGAGGGGATGTCCTGCCCATCGGCGGGATCAAGGAAAAATCCCTTGGGGCTTACCGAGCGGGGATTAGAACGGTTATTTTGCCAAAGCATAATGAGAAGGACTTGGCTGAACTCCCCGATGAGGTTAAATCAGCCATTAGGTTTATTGTAGTCGAAAGGGTGGAAGAAGTCTTTAAGATAGCATTGGACGACAAAAAATAATTCCGATTGTAGGGGAGATCGACTTAATCCGCATTAGTTCGAATAAAGAAATCCCTCTTGAGGGCGGTAATTTTTTCGATAGCCATCTCTACTTTATGTCGGATTTCCGCATCCCTTTCAACAGTCCCTTTCAATATCCGTATCGCTTCCAATTGTCGATGTTTACTCTGGCATATCAGCAATAAATGATTACCCGCCCTTATCGCACCGATTATTATCTCTTCCCAACTGTAATTCTCGGTTATACCCCCCATCTCCAAATCATCGGTCATTACAGCGCCATCGAATCCCAATTCCTTTTTAAGCAAATCATCCACGATTTTCGTGGAAAGGGTTGCGGGATTTTTATCGTCTAACGCTTTAGACAAAATATGGGTAGTCATAATAATCGGCACCGAGCGTTTTATCGCAGCAATAAAGGGTAGAAGCTTATAATTATAATACCTTGTAATCGGCGTATCGTCAACGGGAAGGTCATAATGGGGATCGGCCTTTACATCACCCAAGCCGGGAAAATGTTTGGCGCAACAAAGCATACCTCCCGAATTGTAAGCGTCCATAAGAATTGAGGAATATCGGATGACATCTTCGGGGTTGTCGCCATAACATCTTCCTCTTAAAACGGGGATGTTATCCTTTGAGGGAATATCCAAAACCGGGACCGTATTGACATCTATTCCGCAGGATTTCAGATCGCCAATTACTTTCGAGGCCGATCGACGAAAATTGTCTTTATCGCCCAATGCGGACAACTCCTCGGCGCTTTTATGATAATCGGAATTGAACCTTATCCGTGTTATCCTTCCACCCTCCTGATCGATAAAAATCAAGGGCTGCGAGGGGGTCCCGTTTTTTATTTCGGAGGTGAGCCTGCGGAAATCGTCGGGCGTCTCTCCGTTCCGTTCAAATAATATCACCCCCCCGAGATTCCCTTCTTCGATTAAGGATTCAAGATAAGGGGGGATTGTTTTTCCTTCAAAACCGAAAATAAAAAGTTTCCCTAATTCGGAGGAGAGATCAGCCATAATTTACGGGGGATTCCTCGGTTGCGCAGGCATTGAAATCGGCACAATTATAGACAATTTTATTGCGGCCGGTCCTTTTAGCAGTATAGAGATTCGTATCCGCTTCTTCTATCAAGGCTTCGGGCGTTTTGATGATTTCTTTTGAAAAACAACCTAAACCTATGGAAACCGTAATTTTTAATTCCATCGCCTCGGGGCCGCATTCGAAAACAGCATTTTCAACTTCGCTGCGAATACGTTCCGCAACCACCTCCGCCGCTTCCAATTCTGTCTGCGGCAGAATTATTACAAATTCCTCACCACCATATCTTGAGAGAATATCCACATCCCGAACGCATCTTCTTAAAAGTCCGGACAATTGTTGCAGGAGCATATTCCCCGCTTGATGGCCATAAGTGTCATTAACCTTTTTGAAGAAGTCAATATCAATAATCAAAATCGTAAGCTCCAAATCATAACGGATAGCTCTCTGAACTTCGGATTGGAGTTTCTCTCTGAAATAGCGGAAATTATACATCCCGGTAAGCTCGTCCACCGTAGCCATCTCCTCCGCCTTTTGGAGTAATATGGCGTTATCCATAGCCATCGAGGCAGCTGGTCCCAAAATTGTGAATTCACGCTTCTCTTCCGCAGGGAATCCCGAAGCTTCGACACTCTCCAGAATAATCAAACCTATAAATTTCTCTCGAACAATAAGAGGGATTATCGCCTGAGATCGATTACCATTAAGTATTATTCCTTTCCGTAGAGTGCTAATAGCCATCGTTGATGTAACCATCTCATTACCTTCGAAATCCCGAAGCAATTCAGTCAAGGAAATCTTTTTTACTTTATCGTAAACCTCAAGCGTTTTTCTGTTCCCTTCGCCCACTATATTGACATACAAACCATCAGGCAATAAGCGGCATACTTTACAGGTTTTCGCTCCAAGCAGATGGGTGGCTATCCTAATTATTTTCTCCACGACTTCCTTGAAATTAAGGGTGCCGGCTATATCGGCGACGGTGTTATAAATCATTTCCGTTTCAGCTTGCGCCATCTCCAATTCCCAGGTGCGTTTGTTCAAGCTGTCCATCGATTCCATCAATTTGGCTTGAGAAGAACGGAATCTTTCCAACATCGATTTAATAAACAAATAAAACAGCCAAATAAACAAAAACTGAATAGTAAAGCTTATTAGGGAATGGAAACCTTTGCTCGGCAAATAGGATAGAAACAGAGCGAAAGAAATCAGTAAAGTATTGTATAAGACCTTCTTCGGCTTCCATCTATAAGTAGTAAAAACTATCAATAAAAAGTAGAACGGCTCAAAATAAATTTGATGGTTTGGGATAACGAATTCCAAGAAATTTATAAAGATGATATTGGAAGCGGCAAAATTAACCAATATGGCATTTGAGCCCACCTTCCCCTTAAAATGAAATGGTAATATCGATATTGTTCTTGAGAGATTGACGAGAATAATCGCACTGCATAACGGTGGGGAAAAACAATATCCGCCTATATCATCGCCCCAGAAATAAATTAGCGCCGCCAAAGCCGCCAATAAAAAATCCGAGAGGAGAATCAAGTTATCCAATGGATCTTTTGTGATTTGAATTTGTTTATTTCCCATTTTAATCGATGTAAAGATTAGCCGACTGATAAGCGTTAGCGAAAGCACATCAGTCGGCTGACAATATTAACTCCCAATTAAATCTATCAAGCTTCCTGAAGCTTCTCCGATTTGCTGTTTACCGTCTTGGCGTAAAGTTCGACATAATGCTCCGCGGACCGATCCCAAGAGAAATCCATCGACATTGCGTTTTCCTGTAGCTTCGACCATTCTTTCTTTTTGCGATAAACCGCCAACGCCTTCTTTATCATATCCAACAGCTCGTATGCGTCATAGTTTTTAAATACAAATCCCGTCCCATAACCATCACTCTCGTTATAATCTATAATGGTATCAGCCAACCCGCCGGTTTTCCTGACGATCGGGATTGTCCCATATTTTAGGCTGTATAATTGATTCAAGCCGCAGGGTTCATAACGGGAGGGCATAAGGAACATATCCGACCCGGCTTCGATTAAATGCGCCAAGGCATTGTCGAAAGTAAGGTTTACCGATAACTTTCGCGGGTGCTTTTTCTTCAGGGCGGTAAACATATCGTGGTATTTCTTCTCACCGGTTCCCAAAAGGACAATTTTAAGATTGAGAGAAAGTAAATCCTTGCTTATTTGAGCTATTAAATCAAAACCCTTTTGATCGGCAAGCCTGCTGATAATACCGATTAGCGGGATATCTTTCTTGGTTACGGTTAGCCCGGCTTTTTCCAACAAAGCTTTCTTATTCAGTTTTTTACCCTCGAGATTTCCAATGGAGTATTTATGTGGGATAAGCTCATCCACTTCGGGATTCCAAACATCATAATCGATTCCGTTTACAATCCCATATAGATCCTTCGATCGTTCTCGTAAAAGCCCTTCCATACCATAGCCGTACTCCGGGCTTGATTGTATCTCTTCGGCGTAAGTTTTCGATACCGTGTTGATAGCATCAGCGAAATAGATTCCCGCCTTCATAAAGGAAACCTTCCCCCAAAATTCAAAGGGCGAAGCGGGATAGAAATACTCATACCCCAATCCTAACTTTTTGAAATGCTCCGCGGGGAAATTCCCCTGATAAGCGAGGTTATGAATGGAGAATAAGGTTTTAGTATCGATGAAAAATTCATCATAGGCATAGATAGTTTTCAAATAAGCGATAACCAATGCCGATTGCCAATCGTTGCAATGAACAATATCCGGCTTGAATCCCAACAACTTAGCCGTCTCAATCGCTGCTTTCGAAAACATTATAAACCGCTCATCGTTATCCGCCCAATCGGTTCCGGCGGACGGATCGATATACAGCGAATCCCTATCGAAGAATTGTGGGCAATCTACGAAAAGATATTCCACACTCGATTTTTCATCAACGGTATGTTTAATGTCATAACCAATGCGCCTATCCGCAGTTTCCACAGACAATCCGCTTAGTTTGTTCCGCAATCCAAATTTGGACTCGTCCACCACCCGATATTTGGGCATTATAACTTTCACATTATGCCCTTTTTTAGCCAATGCCTTTGGCAAGGCGCCGGCGACATCAGCCAAACCGCCGGTTTTGGCGAATGGCACCACTTCCGGCGAGATGAATAATACATTATATTTCCTGTTCATTTATTCCTCCTTGATAAAACTAATGAGTTTGCTGCTGGACAACATTATTCTCGACAACATCCAATTTTATCTCCCTTAAATATTTCGCCGCATCTTCAGGGGTAGTGGGATTGATATAAAAACCGGTTCCCCATTCGAATCCGGCGACTTTGGTTAATTTCGGCATTATCTCTATGTGCCAATGATAATATATTTTTCCTTCCTCCTCGACTGGACGGCTATGGAGGATAAAATTATATGGCGGGTTATTAAGAGACAAAGACAGCCTTTTTAAGGTTTCCCTCAAAATCGACGCTAAATCAGGGAGTTCCTTCTCCGCTATATCCTCCAAAGCGCTATAATGCTTGGTAGGTAAAATCCAGGTTTCAAAAGGCAGGCGAGGAGCAAAAGGTTCCAAAGCTATAAAATTATCATTTCGCGAGACAACCCTTTCTCCATCTCCCATCTCCTGCCGTATAATATCACAAAATATACAACGTTCTTTATATTGATAATATTTAAGAGCCCCCTCCAATTCTTCGGCTACCCGTTTAGGAACAATCGGAGTAGCGATTAGCTGGCTATGAGAATGCTCCAAACTCGCTCCGGCCGCCTGCCCATGGTTTTTGAAAACTATAATATACTTGAAGCGGGGGTCCTTTTTAAGGTCCAAAATCCTCATTCTATAAGCCCAGATTATATTCAGCGCCTTCTCATTATCGAAATCAGCGAAATCCTTGAAATGATCCGGAGTTTCAATTATAACTTCGTGCGCCCCAATACCATTCATCTTATCGAAAATACCTATTCCCACACGATTCAAATCGCCCTCTATCTTTAACGCCGGGAACTTATTGGATATGACTCTCAAAGCCCATCCGGGAGTGTTCGGCTTGGTGTTATCAGGCCTGAAGGCAATAATTTCAGGCGGAGTGGCGGATTCATTACCCGGGCAAAACGGGCAAAGTTTGGAGCCTTTTTTCTCCATCGTTATTCCAAAATCAGAGGGTCTTTTGCCTCTCTCGGTGGAAATTATAACCCACCGTCCTATGATGGGGTCTTTTCTAAGCTCCGGCATTATTCCTCCTCTTGCGTTATCATAATGATAAAGTTTCTTTTTTGTGTCACCCTTATACAATTTAATATATCGGCTAAAAGACAACGAGCTTTCAAAATAATTTTAACTCTCATAATTTCAATATAATTATATTTTAATGCTTTTTCCCTTGTAGCCACGAATCCCGTAATTCTTTCGTCTCCTTATGTATATGTTCAAACAACAACCGATGTTCGTTGGTAAATTGATGCTCCCGCCTTTTAAGAACAATATCTGCGGTTTCCATAGCCTTTGATAGCGAATATTCCCTACGAAGAGAATCGTTTCCCCAGGCGAAACTTGGGATTTCCTTTTCCAAAATCAAATTGCCGCCGAATAAATTACTCGAAAAACCGATAATGGTTCCAGTATTAAGGGTCATCCCTATTCCGGTTTTACTATGATCCCCGATAAAACATCCAACCTTAATCTCCCCGGTCTTTTCGATTTTCCCGTTCTGCTTGATATTTATTGGGGAATAGTTATTTTTCAAATCCGAATTTGTGGTTAAAGCCCCCAAATTAACCCATTCACCGATGTAAGAATGCCCCAAGAACCCCTCGTGGTATTTATTACTGTTTGCAATCATAATAGTATTCTCGACCTCGCCGCCGACACGACACCCCTCCCCGAGCGAGCATCCTCCCGTAATCTTCCCCCCGACCAAATGGCTGTTCCTACCGATAAAAGCGGGACCTTCCAAATAGCAAAACGGACTGATTTTCACTCCCGCTTCCATAATTACAGGACCGTTCCGAGAGTCAATTACCGAGCAGGCGTCAGCTCTCACGGATTCGGAAAAATAGACCCCGCCGCTGGTATAAGTATAAGAATCGCCGACTATCGAATTGTCGGCTTTCGATTTATAATAATCGTTAAAATCGATTGCAATCAACTCTGAACTTGAAAGGATTGTGTCCCATATATATGATAATTTCCTTATTTCAACTTTTCGCGTTTTTGGGGATTCTTCTATAAATCTCCGCGATTGCCCCTCTTCGTACAAATGGAATATGACATCGGCAATCGAGCTTAATTTATCTGTCGGAATTACGGAGGCGATTAATTTATTGTCCCGCTCGAAGGCGGTAAAATCATCCAAACCTTTAAGCTCCTCCACGAACCCGGAGTTTTCCGATGTAAGCACGACACTTCCGTTGATTAGCATTATTTTGCCGATTCCGTTATCGACTAATTGATAAACATCATCCCTGCTCGCACAACCGAAAACCGATCCCAATTGAGGAGACCGACATATACTTACAACAGTAGAATCGCGGAAAAAGTGCTCGATCCTTTGGATATTTGTCTTCGCTCCGACGAGGAGATGAAAAATCGGACGACTTAAAGTAAGCGGATAAAACCGATTGTAATCCTCGTCCTCAAATACTATAATCAATCCCTTTTTCATTCTCAATCCTTTGCGAGCTTCCTTTGATAAGCTGATAGCCTTTCCTTAATCATCTCATCATTCAGGGATAAAATCCTAACCGCCAAAAGCGCCGCATTTTTAGCGCCGGTATTTCCGATTCCCATTGCGCAAACGGGGACACCACCGGGCATCTGAAGTATTGACAACGCGGAATCGATTCCTTTCAAATCCGAAGCGGGCAACGGTACGCCTATCACCGGTAGCAGTGTATGGGAAGCTATTAACCCAGGCAGCGCCGCCGAATAGCCCGCCATCGCTATTATTATCTTATACCCCGATTTTTCAGCCGATATGGATAATCGGCGCGTTTTTTCTGGGCGACGGTGCGCAGATGATATTTCCATATCATAACTTACCCCGAATTCTCCAAGTATTTCTGAAGTAATTTCAGCATATTCGGAATCCGATTTACTCCCTAAAACGATCAATACATCCGCCATTTCAAAACCATTTTATTTTCAATTTAAAAAAATGAACTTTTTACCCCACTGACTATATGCCCTATGTCCTTACGATATTGCATACCATCAAAGGATATTTTTTCTATAGCCGTATATGCCCGATTGATAGCTTTATGTAATTCGCGATGGGTGGCTGTTATACCCAATACACGGCCGCCGCTTGTAATCAAACGCCCTTGGCTGTCACGGACAGTCCCGGAATGGAAAATATGGACATTATCTTTCCGTGCCTCTTTCACACCATCAATAACCCTCCCGGTTATGGGCTTTTCGGGATAACCCTCCGAAGCCAATATAACACAAACCGCCGATTCATCTTTCCACGAGATATCCTCTAAATCGAGTTCCCCATCCAAAATACTGACAAAGATCTCCGCCAAATCGTTCTTCAAAAGCGGGAGGACTGCCTGAGTTTCCGGATCTCCGAACCGACAATTGAATTCGATAACCTTCGGTCCGATTTCGGTAATCATCAACCCGGCGTAAAGTATTCCCTTAAACATCCTATTCTCCTGACGCAATCCTTCGATGGCAGGTTCGAGAACCTGCTCAACAATAGCCTTCATCATACGATCGTTAGCAACCTTTGTAGGGGCAAATGCTCCCATACCGCCGGTGTTCGGTCCCAAACCGCCGTCGTAAATCCGTTTATGATCCTGAGCTGAAACCATAGGAACAATAGTCTCCCCGTCGGTAAATGCCATCACCGTTATCTCTTCTCCATCCAAAATATCCTCTATGACAACCCTACTGCCGGCGGTTCCAAAAACTCTCTTTATCATTAAATTATTAAGGGCTTGAAGCGATTCCTCAGAGTTTATACAGATAATAGATCCTTTTCCCCCAGCTAAACCATCCGCCTTTATTGCCAATGGGACATCATTCTCGGAGACAAATTTAACCGCATCATCATAATTATTGAATATCTTGAATCCCGCGGTGGGAATATGATATTTTTTCATAAACTCTTTGGCGAACGCCTTGGAACCTTCTATCTCCGAGGCGGCTTTATTGGGTCCGAATATCCGCAAACCACGGCTTTCAAAAAGATCGACAATTCCCAGAGTCAAAGGAAATTCGGGACCCACTACAGTTAAATCAATATTATTGGATTCCGCAAAGCCCGCCAAGCCTTCAAGGTCATCGACAGCGATATCGATACATTTACAAAGCCCCGCTATTCCGGCATTCCCTGGAGCAGCGTAGAGCTTATCCACTATTTCCGATTTGGATAACTTCCAAATAAGTGCGTGTTCTCGTCCTCCGCTTCCTACTACTAAAATCCTCAATTTATCACTCCGAATATTATCAAAGATATCAAATTTACAGACACATAGCTGTTCACAAGAAATTTATTAAGAATTTTAACCCTTTTGAATAACGATTTGCAAGACATTTTTAACTCCAAAGCCCGCTTATAAAAAGGCTTCCCCTTCAACGGGTGAAGGGAAAGCTCTTCTTCATGGAGGCAAAAAATGAAAAAGGTGATTTATATATAGTTTAATATATTCATATTTACCAAGAAATAGCTGCGCTGCCCCAAGTAAATCCCGCGCCAAAAGCCACTAATAACAACGGGCTTGCTTTCTTGTAATTTCCATTGCTTCGTATTTCATCAAGGGCTATCGGTATCGATGCCGAAGAGGTATTGCCGTATCTGTCGATGTTAATGTAAACCTTCTCGGGGGGAAGGCCTAACCTTTTGGCAGTAGCGTTTATTATGCGGAGATTGGCTTGATGAGGGACCAACATCCCGATATCTTCAGGTTTTAATCCGGTAGTTTCCAATATAGCCCGCGATGCATCCCCCATAGCTTGAACCGCAAACCTGAAAACCTCATTCCCGCTCATTTTAAGGTAATGCAATCTATGAGCAACCGTTTCCTCCGAAGCCGGATTTCGGGAACCGCCGCCGGGCATCATCAGAAGTTCACCTAATCTGCCGTCCCCTTTTATATATGTTCCCAAAACTCCTTTTCGCTCTTTTGTCGCCCGAAGCACAACCGCACCGGCCCCATCACCGAATAACACACAGGTGGAACGGTCCGTCCAATCGGTTATTTTAGTAAGGACCTCAACTCCGATAACCAATATATTTTTGAATATTCCGGTCTTGATATACGAATCCGCTATGGAAAGCCCATAGATAAATCCTGTACAACCGGCGGAAATATCCATCACCGCGCTTTTGGAAGCATTTATCTTCTTTTGAATAATCGCCGCGGTTGATGGAAAAGGCATATCGGGAGTTACGGTAGCAACCAATATCAAATCCAAATCCTCGGCGCCCATTCCCGCCTTTTCCAAAGCTTGTGTCGCCGCCTCGGTTCCCAAAGTGGATGCGGTCGTATCCTTATCCGCAATATGACGTTCCCTAATCCCTGTTCGGGTAACTATCCATTCGTCGGAAGTATCGACTATTTTTTCCAAATCGAAATTGGTTAATATCCTTTCGGGAACAGAATGACCCGTCCCGACTATTTCTGCATAATTCATATCAGACATTTCAGATACCGCTATTTTTTCATTAACGAAAAAACCTAAAGCTCAAATATATATTTCTACAATTTAAAATTATAATCTAAAATGCAATTTAGCGCAAGCGTTATATTCGATTAAACTATGCAGGATATAAAAGGTTCCTATTAGTAGTTTAGCTCTTAATTTCAATTTAGCCGATAGCCGACAAATCGTAATTTGACAATTCGATTGAGATTCATTATAATAATTAGCAAAATGAAAAAAGCGATTTGGATTGTAATATTAATTATCATAGCCGCAGCTGTTTACCTCGCCTACCCCAAAAACGCCAAAGAGCAACCTAAAAGCAATCCGCTGGAAAGGACCGAAAAAGTTCGGCGGGGCGATCTTTTGGTAACTGTGTCCGCAGTGGGAACAATCGAACCGAAGCAAGTGATCGAGGTAAAATCCAAAGCCTCGGGGCAAATCCTCAAAATAAATGTGGACGAAGGCGATAAAGTAAAAGAAGGGGATTTGATATGTATCTTGGATAAAACCACGGTGCTGAATGATTATCGGCAGGCCGAAGCCGATTTGAGGGTGGCGGAGGTCACCGCCGATCAAGCGAAAAAAGAGCTCAAAAGACAAAAAGAGCTTTACGATAATAATCTAATCTCCGAAGCTGATTACGATAATGCCTTGCTCAAGAAGGAAACCGCCGAAGCCCAACTAATCAGGTCGCAAGCGGCATTATCATCGGCAAAAGAACGACTCGACGATACTACCATAAAATCCCCGATAAACGGCATTATTTTGAAAAGATATGTGGACGAAGGGCAGATTATCGCTTCGGGTATATCCAATGTCAGCGGCGGGACATCAATCGTCAGAGTGGCGGTGATGGACACTGTTTATGTTCAGGTCGATGTGGATGAAACCGATATCGGCAAAGTCGCCGTGGGGCAGAAATGCAGTGTCGAGGCTGATGCTTTCCCAGGCGAAAAATTCTATGGCGGGATAATAAAGATATCGCCGTTGGGGGAGGTCGAGCAAAATGTCACTTATTTCAAGGTTACCACCGAAGTTGACAATTCGGGAGGTGTCCTCAAAGCGGGGATGAATGCCACCTGCGATATAACCTGCGGCGAAGCCCTTGATGTCTTGATGGTCCCGCGGGAAGCGGTTATGGATAAAAACGAACTTCAAGGGAAATCGCAAGGGGGAAAAATGCGCAATAAATCCCGCAAGGGGGTTTCCCAAAAGATAGTCTTCGTAATGAAAAATAACATCCCAAACCCTGTGCCTGTGGAGATCGGAATATCGAATTACGAATTTACCGAGATTAAATCCGGTTTACGGGAAGGGGAGGAAATTTTGGTCCGTGCCAAGAGTATGGTTATGGCGGATCGGGAGAAATTTCGGGAACGGATGAAAAGATGGAATTCCCTGCCGGGCGTGGAAAAATCAAAAGGGAAATAACATTGAGCGATAATATTTCATATATCGGAATGGATTTAAAATAAGGGATTGGATGATGGGTTCGCGGAACCGAACAATAACATTATCCGATGAGGAAAAAGAAAATTATCGCCATAAGTTATTGAAAATAAACAATCATACCGCCATCGAGAAGATATTGAATAAGATAATCAATGATGATATACTTAAAATAATAGGTTCTCTGCCTTCCAATTTTGTCGATCTTTTATTCATTGACCCGCCATATAATTTAACAAAAGTTTTCAATAACAATTCTTTTAAGCAAAAATCATTACAGCAATACCTGAATTGGATGGATTCCTGGCTTTCCAAAATTATAAGGTTATTAAAAGCTACGGCTTCAATTTATATTTGTGGGGATTGGCGGTCCTCTCCTGCCATTTATCAACTTTGCGAGAAATATTTCATAATTCAAAACAGGATAACATTTGAAAGGGAGAAAGGCAGAGGATCGAAAAAGAATTGGAAAAACAATTCCGAGGATATATGGTTTTGCACGGTTTCCAACAAATTTACATTCAACGCAGAAGCAGTAAAATTAAAAAGAAGGGTAATAGCCCCTTATCGGGAAAACGGAATGCCAAAAGATTGGGAGGAGGAGGAAGGCGGAAAATATAGATTGACCTATCCGTCCAATATATGGACAGATATCACGATCCCCTTTTGGTCGATGGCGGAAAATACTCCTCACCCAACACAAAAACCGGAAAAACTCCTTGCTAAAATCATTCTTGCAAGCTCAAACGAGGGGGACATTGTTTTCGATCCATTTGCAGGAGTGGGCACTGCTGGAGTGGTAGCAAAGAAATTGAAAAGAAAATTCGTTATGATAGAGATAGATAAAGAGTATTGCCTTTATGCCGTTAAAAGATTAATGATGGCGGAAAAGGATACTTTTATTCAAGGATATTTCGATGGTGTGTTTTGGGAAAGGAATTCCTCAGCGGAGATAAAAAGCAGGAATATCTGGAAATTAGAAGTCGCTGATGATTTATCCATATTCTCAAAGGAGGTATCAAGTTAAGGAGGAAACTTGGGTATGGAGATGATGCTCCTTGATAAAAAACTATCACCGGTTATAAAAATCAAAAAATTAAATGGTTTCAACAAAATTTAAGCGGACATATTACGAGCAGTTCATAAGCGGGTTCAATCCCCAAAAACCTAAACCGGTCTATCTCATCGGGGGGGATGATGAATTTCTCAAATTCAAGGTTCAAAAGCTGTTATTGGAGAAATTGGTTGATCCCGCCACAAGGGATTTCAATTACGCCTGCTATTCCCCCTCCGAAATCGAGATCGGGGAGCTGATTTCAGCTTGCGATTCCTACCCCTTCGGTCCCGGTCGCAGAGTTATCCGCTTGACCCACGCAAACCGTCTTTCCCCAAAAGGGAAAAAAATCCTCGCTTCATACCTCCCGAGAATCCCGGATCATACCACTCTGATAATCATTTTCGATAAAATCAGCTCGATTATTAACTTATTCAAAGTTGCTTCGGAGGTTGGGGTTTTCTTGGATTTGGGAGCACCGTTCCCAAGCAAGATACCGCAATTCGTAAATGGATTTTTCAGGGAATTTGGGCTAAAAGCTTCCAACGGAGCGGTAAGGGATTTGATAAACATCGTAGGACCGGATCTTTATTCCCTGCATAATGAAGTCCAAAAGTTGTCTTTGGTTTTGGGCAAGGGCGCAAGTGTAACGCCGGATTTTATCTCACGGTTTGCCGGCGCAGGATCGGGGAAATTGTTTGAATTTTATTTGGATGCTTTGGGAAGGCGGAACATCTCCAAAGCGGTAGCTTTAGCGGGAGGCGATATGCTGTTGACCGAAAATCCCCACAGAATAATTTTGGGGGTCGGCTATATGATAAATACCCTCTATTCGGGGATATCACTTCCCAAAAGCTCCAGTATCGAGGATTTTTTTCGCCGACGGGTAGGAGGCCGCAAATTCAGGGACTATATAATTTATGCCAATGGATTTAAAAAATCGGAGTTGGAAAAGATATTTTCACTGCTGTTTTATGCCGAATGGGAATTGAAATTAAATCCCACCCCAGCAAATCAAATACTCCAAGTATTGAGCTATTACATTTGCAAGCCGAATTTATACGATGGAAGGAATCCCTTTCCCGGACTATCGCCCCTTAATTAAACCCCTTTCCCCAATGCCATTACAATAATCGTTTTGAACATAATCTTGATATCCCTAATTATATTCCAGCGTCGAATATATTCCAAATCGTAGCTGACTTTCTTGCGAACATCCTCGATACATTGATCGTAATGATGTTCGACCTGTGCCAATCCGGTTATTCCCGGTTTAACTTTCAATCGCTCGGGATAGCAATCTATCTCGGTTATAAGCTTCTCCACGAAATAAGGTCTTTCCGGACGGGGACCGACCAAACTCATATCACCCCTTAAAACATTGAATAGTTGAGGAATTTCATCCAAACGGGAAACACGCAGGAATTTCCCCAGCTTCGTGATTCGCGGATCGTCTTTGCTTGCCCATACGGGACCCGATAGTTTTTCGGCATCCTGACGCATAGTCCTGAATTTATAAATAGTAAAAGGCTTTCCATATATATTACAATTCCGTCTATCATTTCTGCGCTGATTCATCGGAATATCTGCGCCGACCTTTCGCCTTTCCTTTCTACGGCGATTGACCCCAACCCTCAATTGGCGAAAGAATACCGGTCCGGGGGAATCTAATTTAATTAAGATGGGCAAAACCATAAATACCGGAAAGGTCAATATCAATCCGACAGAGGCTCCAATAATGTCGATTATGCGTTTAATGGAGATCGAGAAAATCCTCTTTTCTAATATCCTTGAAAAGAGATATTTAATCCTCTCGCCTAAGGCTGCGAAATAAATTATGGAAGTCAGTAGTATAAGGCTTGAAAGGATATATTCGCTGAAAAGATGATGTATCGAAATATAGAAATAGTTTAAAACTCCGCTAATAGTGGGCAAACCATTTAATTCAATCGGCGGAGCGCTTTTTATTTCTACAATTGCGCCGCTGTTGATATTTTGAGTTTTTATTTCTTGGGTAGTTTTCATCTTCCCCCCTTTGGCTTTTATTGTTCAGCTGTCCGATTGTGGACACCTAACTTCAATTCGATTGCTATTTACGCAACAGGATTGCCAAAGAAAGAGAATAATTTAACACCAAAACGAGAGCAAGCCAAAGGGAGAATCCACAACACCGCACCCGCAACCCGTTGTCTCCCATAGGGATTAGCACACCACAAACAAATATTGCTTTTCAAGTTTCTGACCGAAGTGGCCCTTATCTTGCGTAAGCGTTTGTAGGGGATGCAAAATATTGCTCATTAGGTCGGAAGGTGGAATATCGATGCACACTCAAAGAGGCACAGTTAAAATGTATATCGATGGGAGAAGAAGCGATATCCGTATTTTAATTTACTTTTACACCGATACGGCTGAAGTTTAATCGTTGTGATAAATGAGTGAGATTATAAAAGGCGGATTTAATCAACGAAGTGATATAGGGGCTTTTGATTTCTGGAGCATTTGGAGCCGATTTCCAAGAGAATAGGACAAACATCGGTTTCCCGATAACTGATGATTTCGGAATAAATCCCCAATTTCGGCTATCCTGATACTCATCGCGATTATCCGCAAGAACAAACAACATCCCCGATGGCACTTGAAACGGCCCATAATTATCCCGATTGGAGACGGCGCCGGAGCGGACTTCTTTATCCTTAAATACAACCCCTTCCACATTCTCCAAAGGTTTGGAATCTATATATACAACTTTATTGATTATCTCCACCGTCTCCCCCTCGATAGCAATGGCCCTCCTAATAACATTCGTATTAATTTTCAGGGGATGTTTTATCAACACAACTTCATTTGGGTTGATTCGTGAATAGATATTGGGGATTTTATTGACCAAGAGTATATCTCCGGGCAGAATTGTCGTCAGCATACTCCCATCGACAAGACGAAAATCCTGAATAAGCAGAGTATTAACCCCCCAAAGGAGGATAAATAATATCAATATAAACTTGACCGCTTCAATTAATTTATTAACAGGCTTTTTGCTTATCGTTACAGCTGATTCCGAAGCGGTCTCCGCTAATTTTTCAACCATCGTTCTTTTGTTTAATTCGCTACGCTTAATTGGGTTATCGACAGATTCGATTGTAAATTGACTCTTATGATTTGTTTATTTAATCGGTGCCCCCCAGTTTGATTATTGGATATTCGAAAAGAATGATAACTATCAATAATACTGGGAACATAATAGGAGGTTTATTTGTTGCCTCTATAATAGTTAATGGGGAACAGTAATGTTAATATTGCGTATAATTCGAAAAAAAGGTTGACAAAATTGAAAATATGCTTAAACTTACCGATTTTCGCTTTTTGAGATATCCGGAGGTGTAATCAATGGAAAAAGAGTATAATTATAAAAGAGGGTTATTAATCTATATCCTATCCTCGATATTTTTTATAATTATCGGGATTTTGATAGCTTCGGGCTTATCGCTCCCGAGTAGCACCACAGCGGAACAACCGAAAGCGATAATGGCAAATGTTCCCGTGGGCAATATGGTCTTACCAGTTTCCCCTTCAGGACATAGTCCTTTTGTGGCGGTGGCTTCAAATGTTAAAGACGCCGTAGTGAACATCTCCGCGGAATCAATTACGGAGACGCCCGGGTATCACAATTTTTTACCCAATGATGATTTTTTTCGTCGCTTTTTTGGTATCCCCAATAACAACGGCATAGTCCCTCAAAAGCGAAGAATCGAATCTTTGGGGTCCGGTTTTATAATTGATAAGGACGGATATATTGTTACCAACAACCATGTGGTAAAAGGGGCGGACAAGATTTTTGTTCGGCTCTCGAACGCTTCGGAATACCCGGCGAAATTGGTTGGGACCGATCCTGAAACTGATATCGCCGTATTAAAGATAGATCCCGATACCGATCTTACGGTAGCGAGGCTGGGGGATTCAGATAGTATCCTTGTCGGCGATTGGGCGATAGCTATCGGGAATCCGTTTCCACAACTTGGCTTGGATAGGACGGTGACGGTGGGTGTTATATCCGCTACCGGCAGGCAGGGTTTGAATTTTTCGGATGCGACCGTAAGTTATCAGGATTATATTCAAACCGATGCGTCCATTAACAAAGGTAATTCCGGGGGACCGTTGGTTAATATTGAGGGTGAGGTAATAGGTATTAACTCCGCAATCGCCTCAAATACCGGCGGCAGCGTCGGTATCGGATTTGCCATACCGATTAATTTGGCAAAACCGGTTATAGAACAGTTGAAAACGAATGGCTCCGTATCGAGGGGCTGGTTGGGTGTAAGCCCTCAGAAGGTTGATAAGGATTTGGCGGAAGCGTTAGGTTTATCTTCGACCGAAGGAGTTCTAATCGGGGAGGTAATTCCCAATACCCCCGCGGATAATGCCGGTTTGAAGGCTGGGGATGTTATCGTGAAGTTCGGTGACAAAAAGATTAAGAATGTGAAACAATTCCGTTTCCTGATAGCGGAGAATTCGCCAAATACGCCTGTAAATATGGAAATCATTCGGGATGGAAAAAAGAAGAAGATAAAAGTGATTTTAGGTGATCGTAGTGAGTTTTTAACAAGCGGGAATAAAGTAAAACAAAATCAGGAAGCAAAATTTTGGTTGGGCTTAAAGGTGGAGACATTTACCAAAGCTAAAGCGGAGGAATTAGGGATAGACTTTCAACCTTGCGTAATGGTGAACGATGTAGAAATCGGAAGTCCGGCCGATAGGGACGGCATACGAAAATACGACTTGATTTTGGAGATAGATGGCCTCACAATAAAAAGTGTCGATGATTTCAACAAAGTTGCGGAAAAGCTCTCCAACCGTAAAAAGGCGATATTATTTTATATCAAACAGGGCAAAACCAGCCGATATGTCGCCATTAAACCGGTAAACAGCTAATAGAGATAAAATTGAATTCGGTAGCAGATTAATACCGTTAATTATACATTACGGCATATAACAGCCGATTAAATCTAATGTGATCAATTAATCGGTTGTAGTATAACCCTTCAACAAAAGGAGCGTGATAGTAGTTGGCTCGTCAGATAAGAAGGTATCGAGATGAGGATCGGTCCTTGGACCTCTATCTCCGAGAGATAGGGGAGACTCCTCTAATTGCGCCGGAGGAGGAAGTAAGGTTGGCAAAACTGATAAGGAAGGGCGATCATGAAGCCCTTGAAAAACTAACAAAAGCCAATCTTCGCTTCGTAGTCTCAGTGGCTAAACAATATCAAAATCAGGGGCTGTCATTAGCCGATCTCATCAACGAGGGAAACATCGGGCTAATCAAGGCGGCAAAGCGCTTTGATGAAACCCGGGGCTTCAAGTTTATATCCTATGCGGTATGGTGGATTCGCCAAGCGATACTCCAAGCATTAGCCGAACAATCCCGCATCGTTCGTCTCCCTCTCAATAGGGTTGGGACTTTGCATAAAATCGGTAAGATAAGCTCCTCTTTGGAGCAGGAATACGGGCGAGAGCCATCACCGGAAGAAATAGCGAAAGAACTCGAAGTATCCGAATCAGAGGTCTCGAACACCTTAAAAATATCCAATTCGCATTTATCCCTTGATGCACCCTTTTCAGCATCCGAGGATAACAGTTTGATGGATGTTTTAGAGGATGAATTTCAACCGTCTCCGGATGAAGACCTTATGTCCGAGTCGTTGAAATTAGAAATAGGCAGAGCATTAAATTCCCTTACCCCTCGTGAAGCGGAAGTAATAAACCTCTACTTCGGATTAAAGCACGAAAAAGCCTTAACTTTGGAGGAAATAGGAGCTCGTTTCGGATTGACCCGCGAAAGAGTGCGCCAGATTAAAGAAAAGGCGATAAAACGACTGCGGCATACATCCCGAAGCAAAACATTACGGGCTTATTTGAACTAAAAATTAGAAAACGACTTATGTTGTAAGCGGGTTCCACGGTGGAGCCCGTTTTTATTTTAACAGCGAAGAAAAAATTTATTTGTGAGCCTTGAATGTCATAACAGAGCCTATAACGAAAAATATTATATTTCCCAGCCAAGCCGCTAACATCGGGGATAAATTATGGTTTTGTCCCAACGACTGGCAGGTGCGGATAATGGTGAAATAGATAAAACTTATTGTCAAAGAAATAGCGAAGCCGAGCGCAGCCCCACTCCGTCTGGGATTTGACGCCAAAGAAGCCCCCAATAAAACAATGATAAAATTTATAAACGGAAACGATATTTTAAGGTTCAGCTCCACGCTTTCCTTTGCGGTATCTTTGCCTGCTTTTCTCTTTAGGCGAATGTATCTTTTCAATTCGCCGAATGTTAGGTTGTCAGGGGATTCCTTTAGTTTCTCGAATGCTTCGGGAGGTTCACCGAATTCGCTCAATACGATTTTGTCGAATTTCTCGTAGGTATTCGGTGTAGCCGTAGTATCCCCATAAAATACCCGTTTTACGCCATTTTCGGCAATCCATAATCCATCGATGTATTTAATTTTTTCAGCTTCGATCGATTCGGCGATCCGATTTCCCTTTATTTTCTGAATTAAAACTCCCTTGCCGATTTTAGTGCTCGGGTCATAGTTTTTAAGATAATATATCGCCCCGTTCTTTCCTTCCACAAAAAGATCGGAGGTTATCATTTTTATCTTTTTCGGTTTCTTATCGATATATTCCGCCTTTATATCGGATTTACGCCTATTGCTTTCGGCAACTAAACCATCCCCCACAAGAAAAACCAATGCACTCACCACTAACCCGATAATGAATAAAGGAGCTAAAATCCTATATAATGATATTCCATTGGCTTTCATTGCCGTCAATTCGAAATTTTTCGCTAACACCCCCAAAGAAAACAGAGTCGATAATAACATCGCTACCGGCAGCGTTAAAACAACTATAAACGGGATATAATTTAAATAATATCGCGCAACTACAATCGCACCCGTTTTATGGTCTATGAATTTATCGAGGTTCTCTATTAAATCAACGATGATGAATATGAGGACAAAGGTTATCAATGCGAAACAAACAGTTATCAAAAACCGTTTAGCGATATACCTGTCTAAAATCCTCATTTGTCCTCCCCGCCACTTTTCGATTTTGAGGAAAATGGCATCAATCGGGAAAGGTCAATGTTTAAGAAAGCAGATTCCCTTACCGACCTTATTAAAAGATAAATCCCCGTCGTCCCCAAAATAATATTAGCGCTCCACATCGCTAAAAACGGCGAAATAATTTCCCTGTCGGCTAATTCCTCCCCGCCAATTAAGAACGCCCAATATAAAACAAAAAACAAAAGACTCAAACCCAATCCGGTTCCCATTCCCCCTCGCCGTGCCATCACTCCCAACGGTCCCCCCAATAAAACGAAAACAATACAGGCAACCGGAATGGAAAATTTCTTTTGTATCTCCACAGACATAGAGTTATGTCGACGCCGAAAAGAATCGATATTCTGCTTTTCATATCGAGCCTGTTTGCTTATTTTCTTAATCTCGTTATATACCGTTCTAACCGCAAAGGATATATCCCGCGGTTGTTTAATTTTCGATTTGAGAACTTTTTTCAAAGGGGAGATCAACTTAAATGTCTGCTGAATATTAGTTAATAAATTATCATAAGCTTTGGCTATCTTTTTTTCGGTTTTGATATTTTCAGCTTTCATCATAGAGATATTCTGTTCTCTATCACCTCTATATTCCGAATCACTGCGCACTAATTTACTACCTGCGTTGGGGATATAAATAGTCTGGTGTTCAAATTTCAAGCGGTGATACTTGCTGGGGTCATCTTTATCCTGCTCGTGTATCTCTCCATCCTCCAGCTCTATTTTCAAAGTTGTCTGACCGGCGATAAAGTAAATCTTACCTTTCTTGGCTACAATCGTTCGCGGCGTGGCTCTGTCTTTTTTATCATATATGGTAATACCCTTTACATTAATGCGGTCCTTGTTCACCTTCTGTATTAATATACTATAGCCGGGAAAATTATCTATGAACACGCCCGGCTCGATATTCCAAGCGGGTTTTTTACGAGTTATATCGGACATCAATACCCTTGCCTTATGATTTGCGTTTGGGAGGACTCTGTCGTTGAACCACACTAGTCCAACCGCCAAAACTGTGGATGCTAGCAGAACAGGTATTATCAAACGATGAAAAGGGATACCGCAGGATTTGAAAGCGGTAATCTCATTATTTGCCGACAGGGAGCCGAAAGCCATTAAAACGGCAACCAATACAGCCATCGGGATGGATAATGCCAACATCCAAGCTAAATTCAAAATGAAAACCTCCAATATCACGAATGCCGGCAGCCCTTTGGAGATAATCAAATTCAGTATATCCAAAATGAAATCCATAATGAGGACAAAGGTAATAATCGCCAATCCGAAAAAGAAAGGTCCTATATGTTCTCTTAAAATATATTTTGAAGCGATTCTCATTTTACCTCCGGCTTTATATTATTGAACGACAACGAGGCTTACAAGCTTTTTCTGTTGCTTCTTAAAGAAATTCCGTCCTGACAAAAAACCTTGACGAAACTATACGGTAATATATATGTTAATCGGATGGATATGGTATATATAAAAGATATACATCCGGGAGACACAGTCATTTCTCAATATGGAATTGTCTCGGTTAGGTTGAGCTCCTACTCGAAGGGGTTTAAGCTCGATGTCCGATTGGGCGATAAGACAGGGACCATTGGCGGTATTCTATGGGATTGTGATCCCCATATGCGGAAAGCCTTTAAACCGGGCGATGTGGTCAATGTTAATGCGATGGCGGTCGTATATCAGGATAAGATTCAATTGAACCTTAATTCGATTGAATCGGTGGAGGGGGATTACGACTTAAACCGCTTAATTCCGACATCCCGTTTCAATCGCGATGAGATGTGGGAAAAACTGCTGGAAAAGGTCAATTCTATTCAAAACCCTTACATAAAACGCTTATTGGAAAATATCCTCGGTGATGATAGCATTTCCGAGAAATTCAAAATTATTCCGGCTGGAAAAAAATGGCATCATAATTTTATCGGCGGGTTGCTTCAGCATACCTTATATATGATGGGAATAGCGGATTCCTTAAGCCGGTTATATCCCCTTTGCGATAAAGACCTCCTTTTATGTGGCGTGGTGTTGCACGATATTGG
>Ga0256841_1000179_pt1 | contig 69808 bp, 63 predicted proteins | sample 356308metaG_FD_185971 | JGI IMG/M metagenome (GOLD analysis project Ga0256841, IMG submission 185971) | Hydrothermal vent microbial communities from Mid Atlantic Ridge, Atlantic Ocean - 356-308 | ecosystem: Environmental > Aquatic > Marine > Hydrothermal vents | place: Atlantic Ocean: Mid... | reverse complement strand
GCATAGTCGACACTATGTCGAGCAGCCCGACCGAGTGAACGCCGCTTAGCGCGCGGCATGACGCCGCCGCAGCAGGAAGTCGGTGAGAAATGCGGGCTAGCCCGGCTGTCCATCCACCCGCGCTCGCGTCAGTACCGGGAAGTACATCAGAAAATACGCCAGGAAGGCGGCTATCCACAAGCACTGCGACAGGCCGATCCACAGCCCGTAATGCGCCGCATCCAGCATGGGCAGCAGCACACGCACCAGCGCAGCACCGCCCAGCAGGGCGAAGATCCACGCCAGTGCCGGCGGTGGCTCGAATACATTCCTGCCGGTATGTCCCAGCGCCACGCGCGTCATCATCCCCAGGGTCATCATACCGATACCCCCCACAGCGAATGCGTGCAATGCCAGGTAGGGAGAAATGCCCGCGGCAACTACCGCGGCCTTCAGCGCAAACCCGGCGATGATGGCTGCGTACGCCAGGTACAGACTCCACAACAGCGGTTTCTTCCAGATACCAGGGGTATACCAGCCCAGCCAGCGCCACAGGTGCAGTACCAACAGGCCACCGGCCAGCACGGCAACGACCGGGCCGTTTGGCCAGGCCAGGTCGGCAATCCAGAAAGCGGCAAACAACACCAGGCTGCCGATATCCAGCCAACGGTTATTACGCAACTCGACCGGGTAACCGACACCGCGTTCGATAAAAAACGGCAGTACGCGTCGGCTGAGCATAAAAATCAGCGCCAGCACCAGGTACAGTCCCGAGTACAGGCCCAGGTATACCCCCTTGTCCAGTTGCCCCGCAGCACCGAGAAAAAACACCAGGTTGCTGGCCAGCAGCAACAGCAGCTTGATCACAATGGCCAGATCCTGCCGGCGCCTGGCGCGCACAATGGGGACGGTGACCGCGAGCAGGAAGCCGGCGAGAAACAGCAGGTCGAACCCGGCTGCCGGCAAACGCCCGGCTTCGCCGCCGAACAGCAGTATCACGCGCGCCAGCAGCCAGGACAGGAACAGCAGCAACAAGGGTCGACCGCTGAGGGTGGGGCGCCCGGTCCAGTTCCCCACCGCGGTCAACAGGAAGCCGGCCACGACCGCCATGCTGTAGCCGTAGATCATTTCGTGTGCGTGCCAGGTGGTAGCCGCCAGGCCGGAAAAAGGGAAGACGATTTCCAGCTGGTATGCCGCGAACCACGCCAGCATGGCGACGACCGCGAAGGCGCCGGCCGCCAGGAAGAACGGACGGAATCCCAGCCGCAGCCAGGCGGCCCCTAGCTGATTGATTGCAACGGCTCCGACGGTGCTGCTTCCAGGGGGGCCGGTCCCGCAATACCATAGCCCTGGGCATAATCGACACCCAGCTCGCGCAGCCGCGCCAGGATGGCCTCGTTTTCCACAAACTCTGCGATTGTTTTCATACCCATTACCTGCCCGATCTGGTTAATGGAGCTTACCATCGCCGCATCGATGGGGTCATCCACCATGTCCCTGACAAACTGGCCGTCGATCTTCAGGTAATCCACCGGCAGGTTCTTGAGATAACCGAACGATGACAGGCCGCTGCCGAAATCATCCAGTGCAAACAGGCAACCCAGCGCCTTCAGTTCCTCGATAAAAACCGCCGCCTGCGCCAGGTTGGCGACCGCCACGGTTTCCGTTACCTCGAAGCAGATCCACCCCGGGTCGATGGCAAAGCGCGCAAACTGTTCCTTGATAAAATCGAGAAACCCTTCTTCGTTGATACTGCAACCCGACAGGTTGACGGTAGTGACCAGCCCGGCTTCCAGGCAGTCGTTACGGCTGTCTTCGGCGAGTTTCACAAACAGGTTACGGATCACCCAGCGGTCGATGGCCTGCATGAGATTATAGCGTTCCGCTGCGGGGATAAACAGGTTGGGCGCCACTACTCCGCCCTTTTCATCCAGCATCCTCACCAGGATTTCCTGCATCGAAGGTGCACTGCCCGGACCGCCTACCGGCATAATCGGCTGGCGATACAGCACAAAGCGTTCGTCCTGCAGTGCGCGGGTGATACGTGCCACCCAGTGCATCTCGCGATGTCTGAGCGCCATCTGGTCATCGCTTTCCTGGTACAGGTGAATCCGGTTTCGACCCAGCTCCTTGGCCGTATAACAGGCCATGTCCGCGGCCGAAAGCACTTCCCCCCGGGAAGCATTGGCACGGTTGATCGCCACCACACCGATACTGGCCCCTACCCTGAAGGTCTGTTTCTCCCACACGAAACAGTACTCTTCAATCACTTCACGAATCAGGTTGGCATGGCTGACTGCCTTGGCGACCGGGCAATCCTTCAGGAACACCGCAAACTCGTCCCCGCCCAGCCGCGCCAGCATATCCGAACCCCGCACCTTTCTCGCCAGCAGGGCCGACAATTGCCGCAGCAACTGGTCACCGGCCACGTGACCGCAGGTATCGTTGATCACCTTGAACTGATCGAGGTCGACATACAGCAGCGCGTGTTCCACGTCCGCCCGGCGTGCCTGCCGCAACTCCGTATCCAGGCGTTGTTCGAACGCATGGCGGTTGACCAGACCGGTCAGGCCGTCGTGCGTGGAACTCCATAACAGCTTCTCCTCGGAAGCCTTGCGTTGTGAAATATCGGTATGGGAACCGGCCAGCCGGATGGGAGTACCCTGCTCGGACAACAGCACCAGGCCACGACATTCCACCCACTTCCATTCTCCTTCCTTGGTGATCATGCGGTACTCGACCGAAAAGGACTGGGTTGTGCCCGCCATGCACTCGGTCCAGGCGTGCAGGATGGCGCCCAGGTCGTTCTCGTGGATCAGGCATTGCCAGGCGTGGAAACTGTTGCCGAACTCGTGACCGTCATACCCCAGCATGGTCTTCCAGCGCTCCGAGAAATAGATCTCGCCGGTTTCCAGGTTGTAGTCCCATATCCCGTCATTGGTGCCACGCGTGATCAGTGCAAAACGCTCTTCGTTCCGGCGCAGGGTCTCCTCGACTTCCTTGCGCTGGGTAATGTCACGCAGGATCACCACCGTGCCAAGCTGCTGGCCGGTATCGCTGCGTATGGGCGCCCTGGACATATCCACACAGAGTTCCGTACCGGATTCGGTACGCAGCCGGTAACGGTCTTCCACCCCGGAAGGACTCTCATCCGCTTCGAGCAGGAGCACCTCGTCCAGCGGACGCCCCAGCACGTCTGCTTCTTCCCAGCCGGTGAGTTGTTGCGCGCGCCGGTTCAGGTAACTGATCCTGCCGGATACGTTGGTGGTAATCACCGCATCACCAATGGACTCAAAAGTGACCTTGGCAATCAGTGCCTGCTCGGCCAGGTCGGTCTTGCGCACCACGAAGCGAATGATGACCAGCGCGATCAGCGCAGAAACGACCACCAGGAAACCCATGACAACGGCCGTATCACGATCACTGCTGTAGGCCCGGGCGATCGCACGTTTTACTTCCTGCTCCTGCCACTCCAGCATGTCGTGCAGGAAGACCAGCACTTTCTGCTGCGCGGGCATGGCCCGGTCCCGAAGCAGGGCGATAGCCTCCTCATCGTGATCATCGATCAGCAGCGCAGCCACCTGGTCCTGGAGCGGCGCCGACGCTTCGGTCAACATTCGCTGGGTCTGGAAAAATTCCTTTTCCCGCCTGGTTTCCAGCAACTCATACAGGGCATCGCGATTGACGACAAACTGCGTCGCCAGGGCATTGAAATGAAGGTACTCGTTGTCCCGTTCAAACGGATCGTCACTGACCACCATACGCAACAGGCTGGCCGAGCGCTCGCGCACGGCGGAATACATCAGCATCACGTGATTGTTCTTCTTCGTCTGGTTACTTACCAGTCGCTCCGACAGGCGCATGTTCTGCGTCATTTGCGTATAGCCGATCAGGATAACCGTCAGCATCAGCAGCATGACGGCGCTGAACCCGCCGACAATGACGTACCTGGATCGATCCGAAAACATGATGTAACCGGGCGCCTCCGTGCATGGGACGATAACTGATTGATATCAATGTGCTTATTATCGGCGTAAATCCGCCAAACTGAATGGCTGTAAGCGCTCACGGTGCGCAGGATCAAGTCTTTGTTTTTACGCGTGTTATGCGGCCAGGCCAGGCCGGCCGCGACGGGTATGGTCAGTTCAGCCAGCGCACCAGGTAGTACAACTGCTGACTTTCAGAGGAGGTGGACGGGCCGGCAACCAGCGCAGCGTGCCGGTGCCGGTCCGGGCTGGAAGCTTCCAGGGCGGCCTGTTCGCTGTCCACCAGGCAGACACAACTGGCCGGCAGGCGTTTCTTCTTTTTCGGCGCATAGACGACTGCAAAGCGTTCCTGCACCACGCCGCCACGGTCCATCATCAAGCCTCGTATGGAAACACCCATTGCTGTCATTCCTGTTTTTCGGTGGCGGAAACCGGGCCAGGATTTGCTCCACAGCATCCTGCAAGCGTCCTTTCCGCGGTTCCGGAGAGTATAAGATACTTTGCAGCACCACTGCTGTCCCGCTAACTTTTACAACGCGCACACAGGTGAGGACATGGGACCGGTACCGCTGGATCAAGACACGCAAAACAGGCCATCCATGGCCGCTCGGCTGCCGCATCCCTGCGGCAGACGGTCTTGATCCAGCGGTACCGGTCCCATGTCCGGGTTGCCCCCCATCGTTCAAAACGTACCGGCTACCCGCGTTTATCCGCTCGGGTTACCGGTTAACGGAACCGCAGTGACTTCGCACTCCACATGGCGCCTGCAGAAACGTCCTGTATTTGCATATAAGCAAGTGGTTATGCACAGCAAAAACAGGATATGCGAAAATGACAGCGCAAAACCAATATGACTTTTTGTCATCTTTAAATAACTCATATATATTTTTGATTTTTATATGCTTTATCAAATTGGTGAAAAATTGGCCGATCTAAAGCCGGCTCGGTAAAAAACACGGAAAGCGATCGTAATCGAAGATTCATCCACATACTTATCCACAGATTTTGTGGATAAGTATGTGCGCCTCAATAGTGCTGTTCGACGCACCGCTCCTGCACCAGTACCCAGGGCGCCACCACCACCGCCCACAGCTCGGGGGCAGTGCGGCTCCAGTCCCCGGCGACCCCGGTAGCGAGATGCCCGATCTGTCCGGATACCAGCCATTTTTCCACGGCAACCCGCTCGTCACCGGCAAAGCAGACAGCCACTTCCACCAGGTCGAGATCCCCCGAGACGTGAATCACCACACCGCGGGCAAAATGCGGCTCCAGCTCCCGCCAGTGAATCCTCGCGGTTTGCCGCTGCAGGTCCGGTGTGCTGCCCTTGTCAGTCATGCTGCAATCCGGCCGGTTTAAGAGTGCGGATGCGGTACCCCGGCCGCGCGGTACGTCGGCGCGGATCGAGTTGCGCTACCTTGCGAAGACGATCACGCAGTTGCCGGCTGGTTGCCGGCTTGTTCAGGAATACCCCCACTGCATTGTAGTTTTGCACGGTGCTGAGATAAAACCCCGAATGAAAGCCCTGTCGCAACACTCCGTCATCCAGGTAGGCAGACATCATCAGTTCGGGGCGCGACGCAAAATTGGCAACGATCATGCCCTGCCGCGACAAACAGCCACGGAGCAAATCGACCCATGCCCGGTCGGCATACACCGCACGTTGCGGTTCGCCATCCACATCACTGAACAGGTCGTCGATAATCAGGTCAAACGGTGCACCCCGGTACTGTTTCACCCACGTCACTGCATTGGCCCTGACCAGCTGTACGTCCCTGCCCCTCACCGCAAAGAAACGGCGCGCAATCGACAGGTGCACGGCATTCAGGTCGACACCGACAATCCTGTCGGGTCGCACAAAACGACGTAACTGCTGTATGACCGCACCACCACCGACACCGAGCACCAGCACCCGGCGCACGTGATCGGGCGGGTAGAAAAAAACCGGCAGGAACAGCAGGTCCCAGACACTGCCGGTCAACGGCCGGGCGGGATTGTACTGGCTGTGCAGCACACCGTTGGTATACAGCCGCAGGGAACGCCCCGCCTGGCGCACCTCGTAATGCGTAGCACCCGCGGTGCGCTCCCAGAGTATGCTCATGGTGACGGCTCAGCCTTTCAGTTTGCGCAACAGTCGCTTCAAGCGGCCTATCGGGCGGCTGGCTGCATCCAGCAGGCGGCCGGTGAAATCCTCGACGCCGTGTTCCGTATCCACACCGGGCAGTTCTTCCCGCAGGGCCTTTTCATCGATCACGGCATCGAGATACCCCGCAATCGCGCGCATATCGATCTCGGCATTCTCCAGGCAGGAAGTACCACCGGGCGAAGGCGTCATATTGAAGATAGCCCCGCGGCCGGTATCGATCTTTGCTTCCCCCATCAGCAGGCGGCGTTGTTTTTTATCGATCAGCTGTGGACGGATACCGCCCACCTTGCGGGCAAACGACAGGTCCCGGTAACGCAGGGACGGCACAATCTTGCGCACATCCCGCAGGAACAGGATTTTACGGATGAAGGGGATTTCAAACAGTACGTTTTTCAGCATGTAGTTACGGATGTCCGGCACCCTGAACAGGTCCCATAACACCCTGGCCACACGCCGGTCGAAACGAAACACCCGCAGGAAATCGCGCAACGTATGATAGTTATAGCGTTCCAGCAGCGGCAGGATCAGTGCCGTGGGCCCGAAGCGCGTTTTGCCGGGCACCAGCACGTCCGGGTCGCCGTGGATCGCGGCAAACGGCAGCTTGTCATTCTGCACTGTGTATACCTTGCCGTTCAGCACCTGCGGAGTGAAGTAATAGCTGCCGGCTACCGGGAGACAGGAATAATGCAGGCCATAGCCCAGGTTCTGGGCAAGCATCAGGCTGTGACCACCGGCGCAGACTACCAGTGCGCGCGCCTGGTAACCGGTGCTGCCGGTCTCCACCAGGAAGCGGTCATCCTCGATCCTGATGTGTTTCACAGTCTCGTTGTAGTGAAGATCGATGTGTTTGCCTTCCACCTGCTGCGCCTGCCGGACGAAGGAGCGTGACAGTGCTTCGAAATTCACCGCGGTGTACTCATCCGTGGAACCGAGCGCGACCAGCTCTTGCTCACGCATTTTCCCGCCCGCCGTCGTGACCACAGCCGGTTCGATCGCAGCAATGGCTTTCCGATCCAGTAATTGCAGCTTGGGGTAATGCGGACTGAATACCCGGAAGCGCTCGCGTAACAGCTCGCACTCCTGTTGGCCCACACCCAGCACCATCTTTGGATACCGGTAGATCAGGTGATCCCGGTCCGGCTGGTTCAGGCAGTACGACGCCAGCATGCGTGCGGCGCGCTGCACCTTGAGCGCTTTTTCCAGGGTGTAGTTGGTTTCAATATCGCCGCAGTGCAGCGTCTGGCTGTTGTTGCTGGACAGCGAATTGACGCGCGCCGGTGCCGCGTATTTTTCAATCACGCCAATATTGCCGATATCGGTAAAACGCGCGGTGAGATACAGCAATGCGCTTCCCGACACACCGGCGCCGACGATGAGCAGATCGTACTGGTGTGTGCCCGTGCTCATGCAGACCCGCTACAGGTGCAGCAACTTCAACACCGGCTCGTCCCGTTTGGGGTCGTCGTTGAACCCGGACACCAGCAACACATCGCGTCCTTTCCTGCCCAACTGGCACTGCTGCGCGATGTGCTCGCAAATTGCCCGCCAGTCGTGTTCCCTGGATGCTTCCAGCTGCACGGGAACGATGCCCCAGTTCAACGTCATCTGCCGGCAGACCCGTTCGTCCGAGCAGGCGCCGACCGTGGGCGCCAGCGGCCGGTGGGATGCCATGATGCGGGCGGTATTGCCGGTGTGGGTGGGAACAATAATGGCTTCCACCGCCAGGTCGTGTGCCAGTTGAACCGCTGCGTGCGACATGGACTCGCGCACCACCTGCGCCTTGCTGCCGCGGTCGGTAATCGGCTCACTGGCAAAGCAGCCTTCCTGCCACTGGTGCTGCTCCACCTCGCGCAATACCCGGTCCATGATGCGCACCGCCTGCAGGGGAAAATGGCCCGCAGCGGTCTCCCCGGACAGCATGGCCGCATCCGCACTCAACATGGCTGCCCCGGCCACGTCGGTCACTTCCGCGCGCGTTGGCCGGGAACTGCTCATCATGGATTCCAGCATCTGGGTGGCAACAATGACGGGTATGCCTTTCTGACGACCTTTTGCAATCAGCTCACGCTGTATCAACGGTACTTTCTCTGCCGGCAGCTCGATACCCAGGTCACCACGCGCAATCATGATGCCGTAGGAGGTGTCCATGATATCGTCGATGGCATCGACCGCTTCCGGGCGCTCGATCTTGCTGATGACCGGTATGTTCCCCCCGGCGCGTTTCATATAACGTTTCAGCTGCAGCACATCTTTTGCCGAACGGACAAAACTGAGTGCCACGAAATCCACACCCAGCTCGATGGCCAGCCGTACATCGGTACGATCCTTGTCGGTCAGCGCCGCCGTGGACAGGACCGAGTTGGGCAGGTTCATACCCTTGTGGTCAGACAGTACCCCACCCTCGATTACGCGACAGGTGACCTCCGTGCCCTTGACCGATCGCACGCGCAGTTCCAGTTTGCCATCGTCGAGCAGGATCCTTTCACCCGCACGCACATCCTTGTGCAGGCTGCGGTACTGCGACGGGATAAGTCCGGGGCCACCGGTCACCCGTCGAGTGCTTACCGTAACCGTCTCCCCGGTACGGAGTTCAATACAGCCGCCTGCAAAGTTGCCGACCCGGATCTTGGGACCACACAGGTCCAGCAGGATGGCAATGTGCCGCCCGGCCCGCCTGGCGGCGCGCCGCACTCTCTGTACCGTACGGGTGTGCGTCGGGTGATCACCGTGCGACATATTCACTCGCACCACATCGATCCCCGCAGCGATCAGTTCCTCGATCATGGAGTAGGAAGCGGAGGCAGGACCCAGCGTCGCGATGATCTTGGTTCTGCGCCAGCGCAGTGCGGTTTCCCTGCGTTCAGTCATGGTTGCGATCTTCCTTACGGTTGATGCCTGCCGCCTGGTAGAGCTGTTTCAGCTCCCTGGCGGTCAGCGGCCGGTAGCGTCCGGGGCGTAATTTGCGCTCGAGTATAATCGGGCCATAGCGTACGCGCGACAGGCGACTGACGGTCACCCCCTGCGACTCCCACAGGCGACGCACTTCGCGATTGCGCCCTTCCCTGATGATGACGTGATACCAGCGGTTTGCGCCGCTGCCACCGGACTCTTCAATCGCGCTGAAGCGGGCAAAGCCGTCTTCCAGCTGCACGCCTTTGATAAGACGCTCGAGCATGGGCAGGCTGACTTCCCCCAGCAGGCGAACCGCGTACTCGCGCTCTACTTCCTGTGCCGGGTGCATCAGGCGGTGTGCAAGTTCACCATCGGTGGTAAACAGCAGCAGACCGGAGGTATTGATGTCCAGGCGCCCGACACTGATCCAGCGACCGGCCTGTGGTTTCGGCAAGCTGGAAAAAACGGTCGGGCGTCCCTCGGGGTCGCTGCGGCTGCAAATCTCGCCGGCCGGTTTGTGGTACAGCAATACTTCCACTGCCGCCGGCCGTTCGGTCTTGAGGTGCACCCTGCGACCATCGACGACGATGCGCTCCCGCCCGGTGACTTTCAGCCCGAGTTCAGCGGCCCGGCCATTCACTTCGACACGACCGTCCCGTATCCAGTCTTCGATCTGGCGGCGCGAACCCAGGCCGGCACGCGCCAGTACTTTTTGCAGACGTTCTTCCATGGGGGAATTGTAACTGTCTTTGCCGGGGCAACGGGAATGTTTGTCGTTTCCTGCCAGCAGGAGCGCCGGCCTTCGGCGCGAAAATCAGGGCGTGTTTTCGCGCTCAGGGGAGCGCTACTGCGGAACGGGAAATGGATAGATCCGTTGCGGGGCTCAGTGAATGGTCTTGTTGCTGTCGGGTGTATCGACCCCCACCGGTACTACCACGGCCACATCCGTGGACACTTCCGCCACTGCACCCTCTTCCGTATCCTCGTCCGGCAGGGGCAGCGATTCTCCCGGCAGCGCCAGTTCCAGCTCGGCATTGATGGAATCGAAATCACGCAGTTCCATCAGCGTAGGCAGTTCATCCAGGCTTTTCAGGTTGAAGTAGTCGAGAAACTGCCGGGTGGTACCATACATGGCCGGGTGACCGGGCACATCGCGATGCCCGACGATCCGCACCCACTCACGTTCCTGCAGGGTTTTCATAATCGAGGTACTGACACTGACACCACGGATATCCTCGATTTCTCCACGCGTTATGGGTTGACGGTAGGCGACCAGCGCCAGTGTCTCCAGCAGCGCGCGGGTGTAACGCGCCGGTTTTTCTTCGGTGAGTCGTGACACCCAGGGTTCCATTTCCTGGCGCACCTGTATACGCCAGCCACTGGCCACCTGGACCAGCTCCACGCAACGCCCCTCGTACTCCTCCTGCAGGGCGTTGATCGCATCCCGTATCTCGCTGCGCCCGGGCTTTTCCTCTTCGGCGAACACGTTCAGCAACTGGTCCACCGTCAGCGGCTTCCCGGCAGCGAGCAACACGGCTTCAATGATTTTCCTGATACTTGATCCACTCATCGGGTTTTATCCGTCCTTCAGGGCTCGCCCGCCCCGGCGAGCGCTTGTCGGTCTTCGAGTACGGCACCGGAACGCGCCTTGATGTAGATAGGGGCAAAGGGCTCCGACTGGACCAGCACGATCAGGGCTTCCTTGATGAGCTCCAGCACGGACAGCAGCGAGACCACGACACCCATGCGGCCTTCGGCCGACTGGAACAGGGCGGTAAACGGGGTGAACTCGTCGCCGTTGATCATCTCCAGCACTTTCGACATCCGCTCGCGCACAGACAGGGGTTCCATCTGTATGTGGTGGTGTGAAAACAGTTCGGCACGGGTCATGGCCTCTTTGGCAGCCAGCAGCAATTCATGCAGGCTTACCTCGGGCGGCTTGCGCACCACCTGCTTTTCCGGTGCCTCGACTTCCACCGGGAAAACATCGCGACCCACCCGCGGGATCTCGTCGAGATCTTCCGCCGCCTGCTTGTAGCGCTCGTACTCCTGCAGGCGACGCACCAGTTCGGCACGCGGGTCCTCTTCTTCGTCGGTATCCACCGGACGCGGCAGCAACATGCGCGACTTGATCTCCGCCAGCATGGCCGCCATGACCAGGTACTCGGCGGCCAGTTCCAGCCGGAGATCTTCCATCAGCTCGATGTATTCCATGTACTGCCGGGTAATATCGGCAATGGGGATATCCAGCACATCGAGGTTCTGGCGCCGGATCAGGTACAGCAACAGGTCGAGGGGACCTTCGAACGCTTCCAGGATGACTTCCAGCGCATCCGGTGGAATGTAGAGATCCCTGGGGAGGGTCGTGACTGCTTCACCCTGCACAAAGGCAAAGGGCATTTCAGCTTGTTCCGGTGTTGGTTCAGCAGGCGTCCTGGGTTCTGTCATGCACTCGGCTCACGTGGTTTGCAGCATTGTAAACGCCGCCATGAAGAATAGAAACACCGTAGCGTAGTCAGCGCCGGAAATGCCGCGTGGCCACGCTATCCCGGCGACGTTTTGATGCGCTGTCGTTGCGAGCACTCCAGCACCGCCTGCGGCGGTTCACAAGTACTTCCTACGCTACGGTCGCGCAGCGCGGCATGACGCCGCCGCAGCAGGAACCCGGTGAGAAATGCGGGCTAGAGACTGCCGCGTCACTGCGTTCCTCACAATGACCAATTTACCTGAAATTCCCTAGTAATTTAAACCAATTGCAGAGCGAACCTCACCCATAGTCTCTTCCGCGACGTCGCGTGCGGCTTCAGCGCCCTCCTGCAAAATGTTACGCACCAGCTGCGGATCTTCCTCAAATTCCCGCGCACGTTCCCGGATCGGCGCCAGTTCACCCAGCACCGCGTCGATAATCGGCTGCTTGCAGTCCAGGCAACCGATACCGGCCGTCGTGCACCCTTCCCGGACCCACTGCTGGCGGTGGTCGTCCGAGTAGACCCGGTGCAGCTGAAACACCGGGCAGTTGTCCGGATTGCCGGGGTCTTTCAGGCGCACTCGCGCGGGGTCGGTTGGCATGGTGCGCAACTTTTGCTCGATATCGGCAGGCTCGTCGCGTAACGCAATGGTATTGCCGTAGGACTTGGACATCTTCTGCCCGTCCAGGCCCGGCATCTTCGAGGCCGGTGTCAGCAGCGCCTCCGGCTCCGGCAGAATGATTCGCCCGCCGCCTTCCAGGTAACCGTACAGGCGCTCGCGGTCGCCCATGGCCAGGTTGCCCTGCCCTTCCAGCAGTACGCGACCGACCTCCAGCGCTTCCTGGTCACCCTTTTCCTGGTAGTTGCGACGTGCCTCCCGGTACAGTTTTGCATTTTTCTTGCCCATCTTTTTGATGGCTTCCAGCGCCCGTTCCTCGAAGTCAGGCTCGCGCCCGTACAGGTGGTTGAAACGCCGCGCCACTTCACGCGTCAGCTCGACATGCGCCACCTGGTCTTCACCCACCGGCACCAGGCCGGCCTTGTAGATCAGGATATCGGCGCTCTGCAGCAGCGGGTAACCGAGGAAGCCGTAGGTCGCCAGATCGCGCTCACGCAACTTCTCCTGCTGGTCCTTGTAGCTGGGCACGCGTTCCAGCCAGCCCAGCGGGGTTACCATCGACAGCAGCAGATGCAGCTCGGCGTGCTGCGGCACATCAGACTGCACGAACAGTTTTGCGCTGGACGGGTTCACGCCCGCGGCCAGCCAGTCGATGACCATGTCCGTTACGCTGGAACGTATGATCTGCGGATCTTCGTAGTGAGTGGTCAGCGCATGCCAGTCGGCAACGAAGAAAAAACAGTCGTATTCGTGTTGCAGACTGACCCAGTTTTTCAGCACCCCGTGGTAGTGCCCGAGGTGCAGTCGGCCGGTAGGTCGCATCCCGGACAGGACACGGTTTTTGGATTCGCTCGTCAAAGTGAATCAGCTCCTCATCAACGCAAACAATACGGTCTGGAAATAGGCCGGCTTCATGCCGGAAACGGACGCCAGCCACTCCAGGGACAGGGACACGAACGGCCACAGGATGGCGCCCAGCACCCCCGTCATCAACAGCGCCACCAGGATAAAGAACCCGTACGGTTCGATGCGGGCAAAACGGTATGCCAGCGGCGCCGGCAACAGGCCGGTCAGCACGCGCCCGCCATCCAGCGGCGGCAACGGCAGCAGGTTCAGTATCATCAGCAGGGTATTGATAAACATGCCCGCCACGCTCATGAACAGCAGCGGCAAGGCCACCCAGTTATCCGCTGACATGCCCAGGGCGATCCTTGCGCACAGCGCCCAGGCGAGTCCCATGAGCAGGTTGGAAACCGGGCCGGCCAGCGCTACCCAGGCCATGTCCTGCTTGGGATTTTTGAAATTCCGCCAGTCCACCGGCACCGGTTTGGCCCAGCCAAACACAAAGCCACCCGGCAACAGCAGCATCAGGCCAGGCACCAGGATGGTCCCGACCGGGTCGATGTGCTTGATCGGGTTGAGCGTCAGGCGCCCCAGCATCTCGGCGGTTTTATCCCCGAAGCGCCGCGCCACCCAGCCGTGTGCGGTTTCGTGCACGGTAACGGCCAGCAGCACGGGCAACAACCAGGCCGATATTGCCTGTACAAGACTTACTTTCATAATCAGGCGCAGTATACCGTTAGTTGCCCGCCGCTTCGCAAACCGGCGTTCATTCGCCCCGGCTCCCCGCTTCGAGGTCGTCGACCGGGCCTTGCCCGTGCCGCGTCACCAGTGGCACCGGCCCGGTCAGGTCGATGACCGTAGTCGGTTCCACGCCGCAATGTCCGCCGTCGACGATCAGATCCACCTGGTGTTCCAGCTTCGCGCGGATTTCCCCGGCATCGATTTCAGGAAAATCGTTGCCCGGCAGCATCAGCGTCACGCTCATCAGCGGTTGCGCGTGTTCAATCAGCAGGTCCCTGATGATGGGGTGATCCGGCACCCGGATACCGACCGTCTTGCGTTTCGCGTGCTGCAGCCGCCGCGGCACGATGGTGGTGGCACGCAGGATAAAGGTGTAGGCGCCGGGCGTTTTTGCCTTCAGCAGCCGGTACGCCGGGTTATCCACGCGCGCATAGAGAGCGATCTCGGAAAGATCCCTGCACACCAGGGTGAAATTGTGCTTCTTGTCCAGCTCGCGAATACGGCGGATACGCTCCACCGCGCGCTTGTCGTCCAGGTGACAGGCCAGCGCGTAACTGGAGTCGGTGGGCAGCGCGGCAATACCCCCTGCGCGGATTATATCCACCGCGTGCCGGATCAGGCGTGGCTGCGGGTTGTCCGGGTGAATGTTGAAATACTGGCTCACGCCGCCGCTGCCACCGGCCAGTTGTCCGCCTGCCAGATGGGCGTGCAGCCTTCCGGCAGCGCGCGCAGGCGGCCCAGTTCGACCCAGGGTTTTTCCGGCCCGTGGTAGTCCGAACCGCAGGAGGCAAACAGGCGGTGCGTCCTGCTCAGCGCCGCCATGTGCAGGGTCTCGTCCCGGTTATGGCTGCCCGATACCACCTCCAGCCCCAGCCCGCCGGCCTCGCGAAAGGCGCCGACCAGGCGGTTGAGCTTGCTGCGCGTCAGGCGGTAACGCGCCGGGTGGGCAATCACCGCCAGTCCGCCGGCCGCCCGGATCCAGTCGATGGCCTGCTCCATTGGCACCCAGTCGCTGTGCACGTATCCCGGTTTGCCTTTCACCAGGAAGTGTTTGAATACCTCACCAACCGAGCTCGCCCGCCCGCTGGCTACCAGGAAATGGGCAAAGTGGGTGCGGCTCAGAATGCGGCCATTGCAGTGCCGGCGAGCGCCCTCCAGTGCCCCGGGAACGCCCGCCCCGGCCAGTTTGTCGGCGATCCGTATGGCGCGCTGCTCACGCGCCACACGCAACGCCCGCAGACCCGCCAGCATGGCCGGGTGGTCCGGGTCGACACCCAGGCCCAGCACATGCAGGGTCATGGTGTTCCAGGTTACTGATATCTCTACCCCTGGAACCAGCACCAGGCCTGACCGGGAAGCCGCCTGCCGGGCTGCCGCGATGCCGTCCAGCGTATCGTGATCGGTCAGCGCCAGCACGTCCACACCCAGCGCGCGGGCTTTCTCCACCAGGTCGGCCGGCGCCAGGGTGCCGTCGGAGGCGGTCGAATGAGCGTGTAAATCGTAGCAGCACATCTGCACCATTGTACCGGAGCACCCGGCGCGGCGCTGCCCCTGCGGAAAAGGCCATGATCCGGTACCATGCGCTCCATGCATCTACCCGACCCCACCGCCGCCAGCTTCCGCAACCAGCTGGACGAGCCCCTCGCGGACATGCTGGAAGCCTGGCAACTGCGGGATGATTCGTCCGGCCCGGGCACGTCCACGCCTGCGCTGCTCAGCGAGGCTTTCCAGCAGATGTACGACGCGATGCAGCGTACGGAAGCCAGCCGGAACCAGGCGGGCGGGAACCAGGCCAGTGCCGCGGATGTCACTGAAATGGGCGAATATGCGCTGGAATTGTTCGACCAGTCGCTGCACTGGGCCAATCACCTTGATCTTCCAGTGGTTTTCGAGACCCTGCAGCTGTTTACCATTGCCATGGCGCGCTGGATTGCAGCACATGGCGGAGAATTGCTGCACCTGGACCCGGTCGTGGACGCACTGGCCCGGATTGCCAACGAGACCCGGGAACCCGCCGAATTGCTGGCACTGTACCAGGCCATGGGGGAAGTCATCGACGCCACGGCGGCCACCATCCGGCAGGACCTGGACAAATCCAGCCCGGGGCGACCGTGGCGGATCCTGCAGCTGAACCGGGCCATTGTGGCGACCCGCACCCACCAGCCGGACGTCATGGAAGAAGCCTTTACGGTACTGGTGGAACACCTGCCGGAAGATGCCCCCGGGTTTTTCACACAGGGCATGGAACAGATGGACTTGCTAAACTACCCGCCGCACGTACGCGAGGTAATGAACCGGTACTACCGGAAATGGAGCGTCAACCGCTCCCTGCACTGACGAAGAGATGGCCGAAAACCTGAAACCATGAAGTTTCTTTACGACTTTTTCCCGATCCTGCTGTTCTTTGTCGCCTACAAGATGTACGACATCTACGTGGCGACCGCAGTGGCGATGGGTGCCGCCGCCGTCCAGACCTTCGCGTTCTGGTTCAGGCACCGTCGTTTTGAAAAAATGCACCTGGTCACACTCGGGCTGCTGCTGGTGTTTGGCGGACTGACCCTGGTGCTGCACGACCCGGTCTTTATCAAGTGGAAGCCGACCGTGATCAACTGGCTGTTCGCGGTCGTTTTCCTGGCCAGCCACTGGATCGGTGACAAGCCGCTGGTGGAACGCATGATGAGCCACGCCATCCAGGCGCCGCGGCCGGTATGGCTGCGGCTGAGCTGGATGTGGGTGACCTTTTTCGCCGGCATCGGCCTGCTCAACCTGTACGTGGCGTTCACCTATTCGGAAGAGGCCTGGGTCAACTTCAAACTGTTCGGGATGCTCGGCATCACCTTCGCGTTTGTCATCGGCCAGGCCTTTTACCTCAGCCGCTATATCCAGGATCACGAAAAAATCGAAGAAGAGTCCTGATGCTGTACGCCTTTATCAGCCAGGATCATCCTGGCACACTCGACCAGCGACTGGCGGCTCGCCCCGAACATGTCAAACGCCTGCAACAACTGCGTGACGAGGGGCGCCTGGTGCTGGCTGGTCCGCACCCGGCCATCGACTGCGAGGACCCGGGACCCGACGGCTTTACCGGCAGCCTGGTGGTGGCGGAATTCGATTCGCTGCAGGATGCGCAGGCATGGGGGAATGCCGACCCGTATGTCGCCGCCGGCGTCTACGCCAGCGTAACCGTTAAACCTTTCAGGAAAGTGTTACCCTGATGAGCACAGAACGTATTGCCATGATCCGCGAGCGCCTGAACCGCGCCTTTGTACCCGACGCCCTGGAAATCATCGACGAGAGCGCAAAACACGCCGGACACGCCAGCGCCGGTGGCGCCGGGCATTTCGTGGTCGAGATCGTCTCCGCTGCGTTTGCGGGCAAAAACCCGATCCAGCGCCACCGCATGATCTTTACCGCACTGGACGACATCATGCACAGTGAAATTCACGCCTTGAGCATCAAGGCATCCACGCCTGGGGAAACAGGCACCTGATTCACACCAACCCCGTAGATTAAGGAAGACACCATGAAACTACGTTATCTCAGCCTTGCCCTGGCACTCAGCGGACTGCTTGCCGCCTGTGACCAGCGGCCGACCGCTTCACAGAACACCCCGCCCTCAGCCGCTGCTGCCACGGTCAACGACACCAGCCCGGTACTGGCGACGGTAAACGGTGCGCCGATCACCGAAGCGGTGTTCACGCTGTATCAACAGCAGATGCAGGCCCGCGCGCCCGGCAACCCGGCTGCCATGAACCGTGACACCATCCTGAACGAGGTCATCAACCTGGAACTGGCGCGCCAGAGCGCTGAAAAGAAAGGTCTGGGCAAAGACACCAGACTCCAGCTGCAGGTGGAACAGCAGAAACGCGCGGTACTGGCCTCGGCCGCCATACAGCAGTACCTGACGGACCACCCGATCACCGACGAAGAACTCAAAAAGCTCTACGACGAGCAGGTGCCGAAAGGCAACGAGTACAAGGCACGGCATATCCTGGTCGACGACGAGGAAACGGCCAAAAAGCTGATTAAAGAGCTGGACAATGGCGCTGACTTCTCTGAACTGGCCAAGGCCAACTCCACCGGGCCATCCGGCAAGAGCGGTGGCGAGCTGGGCTGGTTCTCGCCCAAGCAGATGGTCGCCCCGTTCTCCGAAGCCGCTGCAAAACTGGAAAAAGGTACCTACACAAAAGAACCGGTCAAGACCCAGTTCGGCTGGCACATCATTATGCTCGATGATTCGCGCACGGCCACCCCGCCCTCCTTTGAGCAGGTAAAACCGCAGCTGCAGGCGTTTGTGCAGAAGCAGCGTGTGCAACAGTACATCAGCGGACTGCGGGAAGGCGCAAAGATCGTCATGAACACACCGGCTGCGCCGGCTGACTCTGCCGCTCCAGCTGAATCCGCCAAAGCGGCGGCCAAACCCGCTGAAGAAAAGAAGGACGAAGCGGCCCACGAAACCAACAGTGGGGAACAGCCGAAGTAAGCTGAAACACGTTGCGTAAAAAAGGGGGCATCCGCCCCCTTTTTTACGCCCTGGCGGCTCGATCAGGCCTGCGCGTACACGTTCATCGCTGCTTCAACCGCCACACCCGCGGCAGTCGGCGCGCCCATATCCGCCAGCACTGCATCCAGCGCACCCAGACACAGCAGCACATTGCGCTGGTTACTGGCAAAGCCCATCAGGCCGATACGCCAGATCCTGCCGGCCATCGGTCCCAGTCCCGCCCCGATTTCGAGGCTGTATTCCTGCAACAGCCTGGCCCGCACGCTCGCATCGTCGATCCCGTCCGGAATCGTTACTGAATTCAGTTGCGGCAACCGGTCTGCCTCATCGACCACAAAGGACAGACCCATGGCCTCGATGCCGGCGCGCAACGCACTGTGATTGAAACTGTGTCGTTGCCAGGCCGCTTCGACACCTTCCTCCTGCAGCAGCACCAGTGCTTCGTGCAAACCATACAGGGCATTGACCGGTGCAGTGTGATGGTAGGCGCGCTTACCTCCACTGCCCCAGTAGCCGAGCACGAGGTTCAGGTCCAGGAACCAGCTCTGCACCTTGCTCTTGCGTCCCTTGATCACTTCGACAGCGCGCTCACTGAACGTGACCGGTGACAGGCCCGGCGTGCAGGAAAGACACTTCTGGCTGCCGGAGTACACGGCGTCCAGGCCCCACGCCGACACCTTCAATGGTGATCCACCCAGCGATGTAACGCAGTCGGCAATGATCAGGCAATCATGCGCGTGCGCGATTTCAGCCAGCGTTTTCGCATCCGACAGGGCGCCGGTGGAGGTCTCGGCGTGCACAAAGGCCAGTACCTTCGCGTCCGGGTTGGCTTTCAATGCGTCTTCAACCTTGTTGCAGTCGACTGCCCGGCCCCATTCGTCCTCGACCATGACGGGCGTTGCACCACAGCGTTCGACATTTTCTTTCATACGGCCGCCGAATACGCCGTTCTGGCACACCACCACCTTGTCACCCGCCTCCACCAGGTTGACAAAACAGGTCTCCATCCCGGCGGATCCCGGTGCGGAAACCGGCATGGTCAGTTCATACCCGGTCTGGAAGGCATACCGCAGCAGACCCTTCATGTCGTCCATCATGCCGACGAACGCCGGGTCCAGGTGTCCGATGGTCGGGCGTGACATGGCCTCCAGGATGCGCGGGTTCACGTCGGAGGGTCCTGGTCCCATGAGGGTGCGAACCGGGGGATGAAAGGATGTACTGTTCATTGTTGCCTGCCCTTTAAAAAAAGTTCCGGCAGTCTAGCACGATGCGGACAACGGAATTCCCTGACATGCGCTACGGATTGCAGGCGTTTCCGGCCATGATCATGGATCACTTCCATGCAGATGCCCGGCACGCTTCTGAAGCGCCGGGTAACGCGTTTTCAGCGACCGGTATTTTTCGGGAAATCATAATCCGTCAGTTCACCGGTACCGGCGCCGGCTTCCAGCCAGTAGTCCGTGTCGAGCCGGACCACGGCAACGGCACAGGTCGGCATAGCGTCGATCACGGCTCCGCACAGCCGATTCACCAGTTCGGTCATATCGGGGTTGTGAGCGACCAGCATCACGCTGGCAAGGTGCTCGTCGACCCGTTGCAGAACCGCGTTCAGGGCAGCGGCGCCGCCACAGTACATGGTTTCCTCCACGCTGATCTCTGCCTCGGGGTAAGGCAGCTGCCGCGCAATACAGCGTGCCGTGTCGATGGCCCGACGGGCCGGACTGGAAAACACCCGTTCCGGTATCCAGCCACGCCGCTGCAACCGCTGCCCCATCTCCCGGCAATCGCCGGCGCCGCGTTTGTTCAGGGGCCGATCCCGGTCCGCAAGCCCGGGCTCACCCCAGGACGATTTGGCATGGCGAACCAGGTACAGTGTTTTTGTTGCCTTGCTCATGCGCGTTCAGCGGCGGCATCGGATACCAGGTGGCAGCGTACCATGCGGGTCGCCGACGGGTGTGTAACCGGTGGATAGCGCAGCGCGCATTCAGGCAGGGCCTGCGGACAGCGCGGGTGAAAATGGCAGCCTTGCGGCGGGCTGGACGGTGACGGCAAATCACCTTCCAGATGGATCTTCTCGCGCCGCTCATCACGATTGACCTGCGGCACGGCGGAAAGCAGCGCCCGGGTGTAGGGGTGTGCAGGATCCTCGAGCACCTCGCTGACCTCGCCTTCTTCCACGATGCGACCCAGGTACATGACGGCTACCCGGTCGGCGATATAGGAAACGACGGACAGATCGTGGGTGATGAACAGGAAGGACAGGCCCAGTTCGCGTTGCAGGTCGCGCAGCAGGTTGAGAATCTGCGCCTGTACCGACACATCCAGCGCACTGGTTGGCTCGTCACACACGATCAGCTTCGGTTCCACGGCCAGGGCCCGCGCGATACAGATGCGCTGGCGCTGGCCACCGGAGAACTCGTGCGGGTAGCGGTGGATATGCTCGGGCCGCAGTCCGACCTGGCGCAACAGCTCCTGCGCGCGCTGCCTGCGCTGCTGCGCACTGCTACCGATGCGCTGGGCGATCATGCCTTCTTCGATGATATCCACGATACGCATGCGCGGGTTCATGGAGGAATACGGGTCCTGGAAAATAATCTGGAAATCGGAGCGCCGGCTGCGCAGCGCTTCGCCACGGAGTTGTGTCAGCTCGACGGAATCGAAACGTACGCTGCCGGCCGTGGTATCCAGCAGTTGCAGAATACCCTTGCCCACGGTGGTCTTGCCGCAACCGGACTCGCCTACCAGCGCCAGGGTCTGCCCCTCGTTGATCGACAGGCTGACGCCGTCAACGGCGCGCACCTGGCCAACGACCCGCTTGAAGAATCCCCTGTGGATAGGGAAGTGCACTTTCAGATCATCGACTTTCAGCAAGGTCTCCTTCCCTGCGCCACCGGCCTGGACAGCCGGCCCCGGTTCATCGGCACCGGCAACTCCCTGCGCCGCCGCCGGCGTCAGCGTTGCATCCGCGAGATGACAGCGCACGCCCTGTTCCACCCCGGTATCGAACCAGTCCGGAACCTGGCTCCTGCAGGTATCCCAGGCACGCTCGCAGCGATCGGCAAAACGGCAGCCATGGAAGGTCTGATTGAGCGGCGGCACGGTGCCCGGTATGACGGTAAGCCGTTGTGTGCGTTTACTGCTGTCCGGCAGGGCGGCAAACAGCCTGTCGCTGTAGGGGTGCTGTGCATGGCCGAAGAACACGTTGCGCGGGGCCTGCTCCACCAGCTGACCGGCGTACATCACGGCAATGCGGTCTGCCATTTCCGAGACCACACCCAGGTCGTGCGTGATCAGCAGCACGGCCATACCGCGTTTTTCCTGCAACCGCCGGATCAGGTCCAGTACCTGTGCCTGGATGGTCACATCCAGCGCGGTGGTCGGTTCATCGGCAATCAGCAGCTCCGGGTCACCGGCCAGCGCGATCGCGATCATGACGCGCTGTTTCATGCCACCGGACAGCTGGTGCGGGTACTCACCATAGCGGCGTGCGGCATCCGGGATGCCGACATCATCCAGCAACTCGATTACCCGCCGTTGCGCCTGGCTGCCGCGCAGCCCCTTGTGCTGCTCCAGGCTTTCCGCGATCTGCGCACCGACGGTCATTACCGGGTTCAGCGAGGTCATCGGCTCCTGGAAGATCATGGCAATGCGCCCGCCGCGTATGCTGCGCATACCGGTTTCCGGCAGAGCCAGCAGCTCCTCGCCGTGCAACTGCACGGACCCGCCAATGATCTCGCCGGCCGGCTGCGGCAACAAGCGCAACAGCGCCAGTGCCGTCATGGATTTGCCACAACCCGATTCTCCCAGCAGTGCAAAGGTCTCGCCGCGCCGGATATGGAAGCTGACCGCGTCCACGGGGCGGATGGCGCCTGCGCCGGAACCGATCCAGACACTCAGATCCCTGACCTGTAAAAGTGCGTCACTCATGATTTATCGTTGCGCCCGCAAGCGGGGATCGAAAGCATCCCGTACCGCATCGGAAAACAGATTGGCCGCCAGCACCAGCACGAACATGAAGCTGAACGCCGCCAGCAGCGACCACCACACCATCGGTTCGCGCGCCATCTCCAGGCGCGCACGGTTGATCATATTGCCCCAGCTCTGGGTGGTTGGATCGACGCCGACACCAACGTACGATAACACGGCCTCGGCCAGCACCAGGCCGCTGAAATCGATCACCACGGCAATCATCACCAGGTGCATCAGGTTCGGCAGCAGGTGACGGAGCAGGATGCTGGATTTTGACACACCGAAGGCATCGGCTGCCTGCACGTAATCCAGCTCGCGCAGTTTCAGGGTTTCACCGCGCAGCAGGCGGCACAGGCCGGTCCAGCTGGTGATACCCAGGATCAGGCACAGGAACAGCAGGCGCAGATCGGCGCGTTCCGCCATGGTCTCGAACAGTTCCGGATGATTGGCCATATAGACCTGCATCATCAGTACCGCAGCGGCAATCAGCAATACACCCGGGATTGAGTTGAGCGTGGTATACAGGTACTGGATCACATCGTCCACCCAGCCCCGGAAATACCCGGCCATCATCCCCAGGAACACGGCGAACGGCAGCATAACCAGGGTGGTGAGGGTGCCGATCACCAGGCCGGTACGGATACTCTTGATGGTCTGGTACAGCACATCCTGGCCCACCTTGTCGGTGCCGAGCACATGGTAGGCGGCAGACAGGTTGATCATCAGCGTAATCAACAGCACAAACACCGCCAGGGTCAGTAACGCCGTTCGCCAGGGGACCTCCGCCTTCCCGCTGGCAATGGTACCCATTGCCGCCCGCCAGGAGCGGCGCCACTTGCGCGCCAGGCGCAGGCCCAGCAAGCCGTACAACAACAGCAGGACCGCCACTGCCTCGGCCAGCGCCAGCGCAGAGCGGCGCGCGATGTCAGCCCCCTTCTGGCTTGCCGGGTCACTCAGGTGCGCGCCACCGTATTTCAGGCGCGGAAACATCCGCGTCTGGGTGCCATCCGGACCGCTCACTGTCTCCTTTGCATACAGCTGTGTAGCAAAAGGCGCCGAGTAGGTTTTCTCTTCCTGGGTGCGCAAGGGGCCCAGCAGAGTATCGAGCAGGCTGAGCACGTCCCCTGAATACTGGGTCTCCTGCTGGCCATCCTGCGTCGGCAGGGCCTTGCGGTAGTGTACCGAATCCAGCAGCCCGGTGACCGTGTAGACGCCCAGCACCACCAGTGACGCCACGGCGATACGGCTGCGTACCACTTCGCGCCAGGGTGCCCGCAGGTGTTCCCTGCCACGCGCCACCCAGGCAAAGACCAGCACCACCACCAGCAGTACAAAGATCAGCGCATCGGTCCACAGCAATACGGGCTGAATCATGACAGGCGTATCCTCGGGTCGACCAGGGTGTAGGAGATATCCGTCAGCAGCAGGCCCAGGATATACAGTACCGAACCCAGGAACACCATGGCGCGCACAATGGCAAAATCCTGGGTCTGGATCGCTTCGATGGTGTAACTGCCGAGCCCGGGTATGCCGAAAAAGGATTCCATGATCAGGCTGCCCATGAACAGCAGCGGCAGCACCACGACAATACCGGTGAGAATCGGCACCAGGGCATTTTTCAGCACGTGCCGGAACAGCAGGCGGACTTCCGGCAGGCCCTTGGCGCGCGCGGTGCGCACGTAGTCACGGTTGATCTCCTCCAGGAAGATGGTGCGATACCAGCGACTGCTGGAACCGATGCCGGAAAACACGCCAATGACGACCGGTAACAGGATAAAGCGCCAGGCCTGCAGGCCCGGCTCGTAGCCGGAGACGGGCACCAGGTGCAGCAGTTTACTGAACAGGTACTGACCGCCGATGATATAGAACAGTCCGGAGATGGACATCAGCACCACGCACAGCATAACCCCCGACAGGTCCAGGTAAGTGCCGCGGAAGAAAGCCAGCAGCATGGAAAAACTGATATTGACCAGCAAACCGATCAGCAGGGTCGGCAGCGCAATGGCCAGGCTGGGCCACATACGCTGGCTGATATCCTCGCCGATGTCCCGGCCGGCATCCGAGGAACCGAAATCAAAGGCAAACAGGCGCACGGACTTGTCGTAGAAAATCGTCTCCGTCAGCTTGCCGGTGCCACTGGCATCCGCGTTGTACAACAGGGGACGACTGTAACCGTGCTCCTCTTTCCACTTTTCGATGGCCTCGGGGGTCACGCGTTTCATCCCCAGGTGCATGCGTGCCACGTCGTCGGGGCTGTTCACGACAAAGAACAGCACGAAGGTCAGCAGGTTGACGCCCACCAGGATGGGGATGGCATACAGGGCCCGGCGTATAATATAGGCAAACATCAGCTGCTCACCACCTTCACCCGCCGGTTTTCGTGCCGGCGGTAGCCGATCCAGGCCGGGAGTACGGAAACCACCAGTACCAGTACGATCAGTATCAGTGGCCAGACCACCGGGCGATTCCATTCCTCGCGCCGCAATTCGCGCAGGGCCGGGTCGATACGCTTGTACTTGAGCGTATTGTTGGCCATGAGATTGGGCTTGGCGTTGTGGTACCAGTCGTGGTAGAGCACAAAATCCTTGGGGTGAAACCCGAAAATCCAGGGTGCGTCCCTGCGCAGGATGGCCACCATGCGGTCGATCACGGCCTGCCGCTCCGGCCCGTTACGCATGTTCTTCATCTGCTCGAACAGCCGGTCGTATTCCGCGTTGTTATAGTTGGCGGCATTCTCGCCATTGTGTTCGACCTTGCCGTTCTTGCCGTACAGCAGGAACAGGAAATTTTCCGGGTCCGGGTAGTCCGCGTTCCAGCCCCACTGGAAAATCTGCGCCGTGCCTTTGAGCATTTTATCCTGGAAGCGGTTGTAATCCGTATTGCGGATCTGCAACTGGATGTCCAGCCTGGCGAACTGTTTGCGGAGCCAGTTCTGCTGCGCCGAGGAATCCGGCGTACCGCCCGTGGTGTCAAAATACAGCACCAGCGGCTTGCCGGTCTCGATATCCCGGCCGTCCGGGTATCCCGCCTCGGCCAGCAAGCGGCGTGCCTCGGCGATGGGCTTGCGCCGCGGACCCTGTGGAGTCCAGTCATACACAAAAGGGTTGATCCCCTCCCTGCCCTCTACATAACCGAATATACCCGGCGGCAGGGGACTCTGGGCGGCGATACCGCGACCATTGCGGAAAATAGAGATGTATTCCTCGTAGTCCATGGCGATCGACAGCGCGCGGCGCAACAGGCGCGCGCGTTTACCGTCGCCACCGACCACCGGGTCGAGCATATTGAACCCCATATAAAAAATCGAGGTGGACACAGCAGTGCTGAGGTGTATGCCCTTTTTCTGCATCTCCGGCGTCAGCGCAATGTCGCCACCGGAACCGATCTGTATCGCCTGGTCAAAACTGTCGGAGCTGACACCGGACACGTCATAGTAGCCCTGCAGGAACTTGTTCCAGGTGGGGATGGCTTCCTTCTCCAGGCTGTAGATCACGGTATCGATGAACGGCATCGGGCGACCGGCGTCTTCGAGGAAACCGGCCTGCACATCGCCCGGGTCCCCTTCCCGCGGGTAGGTCTCACCGTGAAAGTTCGGGTTGCGCTGCAGCACCATCTGGCGGTTGGGATTATTGACGGTTAGCATGTAGGGGCCGGTACCTACCGGGTACCAGTCCAGGGTGATGTTGCGCTCCTTCATGCCCGGCTGTGAATAGAACACATCGGCTTCCCACGGCAGCGGGGCAAAAAACGGCATTGCCAGCCAGTACAGGAACTGCGGGTACTTCCCTTTCACCCGTATGCGGTACCGGTAACGATCCAGCACCTCGGCACCGGCCAGCGGATAATCGGCAAGATTCAGCCGATAGTGATCCGTACCCTTTTCCTCCAGCGCCCGCTCCAGTGTCGCTGCATACTCTTTCAAACCCACGATGTACTCCGACATCAGGCCGAATATCGGCGAGTTCAGGCGCGGGTGCGCAAGGCGTTTTATCTGGTACACGTAATCCGCGGCAATCAGCTCACGACTGCCGGTGGCGCTGAAATCCGCCAGCGCGTTCACGCCATCCAGGTCCTGTTCATGCAGCGCGTGGTAGCGATAACGGCCCTGCCGGTCCCTGGCGAACGCGGGGTGCGGCTGGTAGCGGATACCCGGCCGGATGGTGATGTCATATACGCTGTAGGCGATGTCCTCAGCCGCTGCGTCATCCGGCAGGCGCTGGCCGGCTGCGTCCAGGTAATAGGCTTCCGGCAGCTGTGTAGCGGTGAGCGGCTCCAGCTGATAGGGGCGCTTGAGAAAATGATACTGCAGGGGTGGTTCGTAGATCTGTCCGGTAAACACCACTTCATTGGAACTGTAGGAACGCGCCGGATCCAGGTGGTTGGGGCGGGCCGAGAAGGAGGAATACAGGATATTCTGTCCCGCCTGTTCAGGGGGATAGGGGCTGTTCCAGGGCTGATCACTGCAGGCAACAGTGGCTGTAACCGCCACGAGACACAACATCCATTTAATGAACGGGATCGAGCGGTTGAACAACAGTCCTGGCGCACGCATGAGGCTGCATTATAGAGCCCGCCCCGGCAGTTTCACAGGCCCTTCCCGTACGGCCGTTTTTCCGGTACCTTACCGCCACTAAATCACCAATTTCAGAGGTTGGATGCAGCTATGGGATTGTTAAGCGGCAAACGCGCCCTTATTGTCGGACTCGCCAGCAACCGCTCCATCGCCTGGGGAATCGCCAGGGCCATGCAGCGCGAAGGCGCCGAGCTCGCCTTCACCTACCAGAACGAGAAACTGCGCGACCGGGTGGGGAAAATGGCCGGGGAATGCGGTACCGAAATCACCGTGCCCTGTGATGTCTCCAGCGACGAAGAAATCGATGCCGTTTTCGACCACCTCGACAACTACTGGGACGGCCTGGACATTATCGTCCATTCGGTGGCATTCGCACCGCGCGCCGAGCTGGAAGGCGACTACCTGGAGTCCGTCAGCCGTGAAGGCTTCCGCGTGGCCCACGAAATCAGCTCCTACAGTTTTTCGGCGCTGGCCAAGTCCGGTTGCCGCATGATGGAAGGGCGTGATGGCTCGCTGCTGACACTGAGTTATTACGGCGCCGAAAAAGCTATGCCCAACTACAATGTCATGGGACTGGCCAAGGCCAGCCTGGAAGCCAACGTGCGCTACATGGCACAGAGCCTGGGACCGGACGGTATTCGCGTCAACGCCATCTCGGCCGGACCGATCAAGACCCTGGCAGCGGCCGGCATCACCAACTTTCGAAAAATGCTGACCCTGATGGAAGAAACTGCACCGCTGCGTCGCAATGTCACCATCGAGGAGGTGGGGAACGCAGCCGCCTTCCTGTGTTCAGACCTGGCATCGGGTATCACCGGGGAAGTGACCTACGTGGACGCGGGCTATAACACCACGGGCATGCCCCCGCTGGGATAATACCGAATCCTTCGCGCCGAAGGCCGGCGCTCCTACAGGGGGTGCTTGAGGATTCCCTGCTCGCCTTCGCTTTTGGCGATGAGTACAGCACCGCAGGAATCGCTGAACACATTTACCGAGGTCCGGAACATGTCCAGGATCCGGTCTACTGCCAGTATCAGGCCAATCGCTTCCACGGGCAGTCCGATGGTGGTGAGAATAATGGTGATCGCCACCAGGCTCGCGGCAGGGATCCCGGCAACACCGATGGACGTCAACAGCGCAACCAGCACCACCGTGAACTGGGTCACGAGACTCAGCTCGAGGCCATAGGCCTGGGCGATAAACATCGCCGCCACGCATTCATACAGTGCCGTGCCATCCATGTTGACCGTCGCACCCAGCGGCAACACGAAACTGGACGTGCGGCTGGATACCTTCGCATTGTCCTGCACACACTCCATGGTCAGCGGCAGCGTCGCTGAAGAGGACGCCGTCGAAAAGGCAGTCAGCAACGCCGGCATCATGGCCCGGTAGTGGCGCCACGGGTTTACCCTGGCGATGAAAGCCAGCATCAGCGGCAAAGTGACCAGCACATGCACCGCCAGCGCCAGCAGGACGCTCAGGGTAAAGGTACCCAGCGACACCGCCAGCTCATCGAGTTGCTCGGGACTGATACCGGCCACGGTTTTGGCCACCAGGCCGAAAACACCCAGCGGCGCGAATTTCATGATGAAATTGGTGATAGCCATCATGACATCGGCGACCCCCTGCCAGAACTGCTCCAGCACGGCACATTTGTCCTTGTCGATGCGGGTCATGAAATACCCGAACAGCAGGCTGAAAAAAATCAGACCCAGCATCTGTCCTTCAGCGGCAGCGGCGACGATATTGGGCGGCACCATACTCAGGAAAACGCCGGTCAGGTCAGCCACCGATTTGCCCTGGACCTTGTCGGCAACCTGGTTGGCCGCTTCCAGGCTGAGGCCCATCACCTGCCCCGCGGGCTGGCCCTGGATAATGCCCGGGTTCAACAGGTTTACAAACAACAGACCGGTCACGATCGCCAGCAGGCTGGTGGTGATATAGAACAGCAGCGTCTTGGCGCCCAGCCGGCCCAGTCCGTGCGTACCACCGACACTGGCCACACCGGTGATCATCGAGGACATGATCAGCGGCACGATGATCATCTTCAGCGCATTCAGGAACAGGGTACCGATGAACGCATAAACCGGGTAGGCCACTACACCCAGCAGCGTACCCTCTGTCCCGGTCAGGTGCCCCGCGAAGACCGCCAGTACCAGCGCGATCAGGATCTGCCAGTGGAGTTTAATGCGCACGGGGCGAAGCGCTTGCCAGGTTCGTTTCATCCATGCGCCGGCAAGCCTCTATGGTTTCTGGTCGGGGATATCAATGACGGCACGCGCGCGCAGGCCCCGGATCAGTGCCAACTGGGCCAGTGAGCGCCGCATGTTTTCAAAGGCGCGTTCGAGACCACTGCGGTCCTGTTCGGACATGGCGGCAGGATCCGGCTCATGCACACCGGTCAGGCGCACAACCGCATAGTCCCCGTTGCTCAGCCGGAACCCCCTGTCCAGGGGTTTGCCCTCTGCAAGCCGCGGCATCCTGAATACTTCACGCACCACCTCGGTGTTATGACCCGGCGCGGAACGACCCGCTCCCTCCGCCTTGTGAAAAGTCATATAATCCTGCTTGTCCAGTTCCTCCAGCCCGCTACCCTGCTCCAGCTTCTGCAACAGGGCGGTGCCCTCGGCCTCGGCCTGGTCCGCGGCCCGGGTCTGCGTCAGGATAGCAATAATCCGGTCCTTTACGGCCGCCAGTGCCTCCGGGTGCGCTGCCTCGTGCTCCTCAACGCGCAACACGATCGCGTCATTCCCACCGACCTCGATCGGCTCACTGTTGTTCCCCCCTTCCAGCACATCATCGCTGAATGCGGCAGCCAGTACTTTCGGGTACTCACCGATACCGGGACCACCGTCCGCCGTCAGCCAGTCTGTCGTCTGCACTTCCATACCCAGCGCCTCGGCAGCGGCATCCAGGGAGTCCGGGTTTTCATAGCTGACATCGGTCAGCAACTCCAGCTGTTCGTAGTACAGTTCGTCTATCTTGCGTTGTTTCAGTTCCCTGACCAGGTCCGCACGCACATCTTCCAGTTTCGGAATCTCGCTGCCGCGGATCTCATCGAGTTTTATGATGTGAAAGCCGAACTGTGTCTTTACCGGCTCGGAAACGTCACCGACCTTCTGACTGAAAACGGTTTCATCAAACTCCGGCGCCATCACACCACGGGCAAAAAACCCCAGGTCTCCGCCCTGCGCGGCTGAACCCGGGTCGTCCGAATATTTTTTGGCGAGTTGCGCAAAGTCACCGCCGGCGCGAATCTGCCTGAGCACGTCTTCGGCCTTCGCTTTTGCCTCGTTCAGCGTCTTTTCGTCGGCGTCGGCAGCCACCTGGATCAGTATATGGCTGGCACGCCGCTGTTCCCTGGTAAGGAGCGCCTGTTTCCGCTCTTCGTAGTAAGCCTGCAACTCGTCTTCAGGGATTTCCATGCCCTTGCCCAGCCCCTCGTCATTCAGGCGCAGGTAGGCCAGGCGCACGCGCTCCGGGGTCACAAACTCATTCTTGTGCTCGTTGTAATAGGTCTCGACCTGCTCATCAGTGACCGTGACGTTTTTCTGCAGGGGTTCCGATGCAATCAGCAGGTAACTGAAATCACGCTGCTGCTTCTGCAAACGATAGGAACGGTCCACTTCCGCCCGGGTCACAAATACGGTCCCGGTAAAACCGGCTACCAGCTGTTCCACCCGCATATCCTGCCGGAGTGCCATTTCAAAACCGGCGGGCCTTCTTCCCTGCCGGAACAGGACATCCTTGTAGCGCTGCTCGGAAAACTTCCCGTCCACCTGGAGTTCCGGGATGGCGTGTATCCTGGCGGCCAGCAACTGGTCGCTGATCTGGATGTGCGCTTCATCCGCCGCCTGCAACAGCAACTGCTTTTCAACCAGTGATTTCAGGGCGCGCTTCTTTAGCAGTTCTTCATCGATCAATGCCGGATTGAAGGCATCACCCATCATTTTTTCCATTTGTGCGCGCTGTTGCTGGTAGGCCCGCTGCAGTTCCCGGTCGCTTATTTTTACGTCATTCACGCTCGCGGCATAGCTGCCGGACTTGTCCTGCAGGTAGGAACCCAGACCAAACAGGGCAAAGGTGATAATGATCAGGCCGATGATGAACCACCCCAGGCCCCCCATAACCTTGTCGCGCATTGCTTGTAACATGATGTTTTGTTCCTGTTGCGTACTTCGTGTTATCTGCAGACCCGGTCTGCCGGACCTGATTGTACCGTGCACCAATAAAAAACGGGCGCCCTGCTGGACGCCCGTTCGGTAAGGTGGCGGAGTGGACGGGACTCGAACCCGCGACCCCCGGCGTGACAGGCCGGTATTCTAACCAGCTGAACTACCACTCCAAAACCTTGGTGGGTGCTGAGGGGATCGAACCCCCGACATTCGCCTTGTAAGGGCGACGCTCTCCCAGCTGAGCTAAGCACCCCAGGGAAGCGCGCTAGTTTACGGCATCCTTAAAGGCTTTGCCAGCCTTAAAGGCGGGGGCCCTGGAGGCCTTGATCTGGATGGTTTCACCGGTCTGCGGGTTACGACCGGTGCGCGCAGCGCGCGAACGCACTTCAAAGGTACCGAAACCGACCAGGGTCACCGAATCACCACCGCGCAGTGTATCGGTGATGTTGTCGATCACGGCATCAACGGCCCGGGTCGCATCGGCTTTGGAAAGATCCGTGGAACTTGCGACTGCATCAATTAACTCAGCTTTATTCATAGGAGTGCGACCCTCGATTATTGGATGTAATAACTGTGTGGAATAAAAAAATGTACAGGCGCTGGTGAAAAAATAACCAGATCCCGGAAATAGTAGGCGGATAGCCCGGAGCCCCCATACCTGTGCCCGGCTTTATACCAAGCAGGCTCGGGATACGTCAAATAAAATGCCCCCGCAGCGGCGTAAAACGTACTGATTACGCGCCTGCGGGGGCGAACCCGGCAACCCGGGCTTAATGCGTTCTAACGCTCTTGGTCTTGCCGGCAGACTTGCCCTTTCCCTTTGCTTTTACTTCCGTTTTGGCATCATCGGACAGGGGTACAGGCGGATGCTGCAGCGCCACTTCCAGCACTTCATCGATCCATTTCACCGGCCGTATGTCGAGTTTGTCTTTGACATTCTCCGGGATTTCCGCGAGATCCTTGCGGTTCTCTTCCGGAATCAGCACGGTGGTAATGCCGCCCCGGTGCGCGGCCAGCAGTTTTTCCTTCAAACCACCAATGGGCAACACCTCGCCACGCAGCGTGATTTCACCGGTCATGGCCACATCCGCGCGGACCGGGATGCGGGTCAGGGCCGACACCAGCGTCGTGCACATGCCAACGCCGGCACTGGGACCATCCTTGGGCGTCGCGCCTTCCGGCACGTGCACGTGGATATCGTATTTCTGGTAGAAATCCTCTTCGATGCCCAGCGCCTCTGCACGACTGCGCACCACTGTGGTGGCGGCCTGTATGGACTCCTGCATCACTTCGCCCAGTTGCCCGGTATGTATCAGGCGACCCTTGCCGGGAACAATGGTGGACTCGATGCTGAGCAACTCGCCACCCACCTCGGTCCAGGCCAGGCCGGTGACCTGGCCGATCTGGTCGTGCTCTTCTGCGCGACCGTAACGGAAGCGTTTCACTCCCAGGTACTTCTCCAGCGTATCCGGTAATACAGTGATGCTCTCGCTGTCCTTGTCGAGCAGCAGTTCCTTGACTACCTTGCGGCAGATCTTGGCGATCTCACGCTCCAGGTTTCTGACCCCGGCCTCTCGGGTATAGTAGCGAACGATGTCACGAATCGATTCGTCGGTAATGGACAGTTCACCTTCCTTGAGACCGTTGTTCCTGATCTGCTTCTGCAGCAGGTAACGCGTTGCAATGTTCACCTTCTCGTCCTCGGTATAACCGGGGATACGAATCACTTCCATCCGGTCCAGCAAGGGTCCGGGAATATTCAGCGAGTTCGAGGTGGCGACAAACATGACGTCGGAAAGATCGAACTCCACTTCCAGGTAGTGGTCACCGAAGGTGCTGTTCTGTTCCGGGTCCAGCACTTCCAGCAGGGCCGATGAAGGGTCGCCGCGGAAATCCATGGACATCTTGTCGATTTCATCCAGCAGGAACAGCGGGTTTCTTACACCCACCTTGGAAAGGTTCTGGATGATCTTGCCCGGCAGTGAACCGATGTAGGTACGCCGGTGACCGCGGATCTCTGCCTCGTCACGCACGCCGCCCAGCGACATGCGGGTAAACTTGCGGTTGGTGGCTCGCGCAATAGAGCGCCCCAGGGAGGTCTTGCCGACACCCGGAGGCCCGACCAGGCACAGAATCGGCCCTTTCAGCTTGCGCACGCGCTGCTGCACGGCGAGGTATTCCAGGATGCGTTCCTTGACCTTGTCCAGGCCGTAGTGGTCTTCATCCAGCACCGTCTCCGCACGACTCAGGTCATGACGGATCTTGGTACGCTTTTTCCAGGGCGCATTGACCAGCCAGTCGATGTAATTACGCACCACCGTTGCCTCGGCGGACATCGGCGACATCATCTTGAGCTTGTTCAGTTCCGCATTGGCCTTGGTTTTGGCCTCCTTGCTCATGCCCGCCTTGTCAATTTTCTCCTGCAGCTCATCCGTCTCGTTGGGCACATCGTCCATCTCGCCCAGCTCTTTCTGGATCGCCTTCATCTGTTCGTTGAGGTAATACTCGCGCTGGCTCTTCTCCATCTGCTGCTTGACGCGGCCGCGGATACGCTTCTCGATCTGCAACACGTCAATCTCGCCCTCGATGATACCCATCAGGTGTTCCAGGCGTGCAGGGATGTTCTCGATTTCCAGGATGCGCTGTTTCTCGTCCAGCTTGAGCACCATGTGCGCGGCAATGGTATCGGCCAGGCGGCCCGGCTCATCGATACCCGACAGTGAAGTCAGGATCTCCGGCGGGACCTTGCGATTCAGTTTCACGTACTGGTCGAACAGCGTCAGCAGGGAACGCATCAATACCTCGACCTCGCGCTCACCGGAGTGATCACCGCTGCCCTTGTGCTCGATCCGCGCCGAGAAAAACTCGTCAGTGGTCTCGAACTTCACGACCGCAGCGCGTTCCGCACCTTCCACCAGCACCTTGACCGTACCGTCCGGCAGTTTGAGCAACTGCAGGATGGTCGACAGGGTACCGATTTCATGAATATCCTCGACCTGCGGGTCATCGACTTCCGCGCTCTTCTGGGCGACCAGCAGTATCCGCTTGTCGTCATCCATCGCGGCTTCCAGCGCCCGGATCGATTTCTCCCGCCCCACGAACAGGGGGATGACCATGTGGGGGTAAACGACTACGTCGCGCAGCGGTAAAACCGGGACAACAGCCGTTGAGCCGATCGTTTTTTCAGGGGTGTTTTCGTTCTGCTCCATCAGGGAGTTCCTCGTGTCCGGTTCCGGTCTGGAGAGCACCTGGCACTCTCCGGCGTTATATGGGGACAACCATAAGACATTTCAATGACGGTTTTTATCCCCACCTGGAATTCTGCAAGAAGCGAGCCACTTGCTACCCGGTATCAACGGGTACATGGAAAACAGGGACTGAAACTGAAGTATAGTCTAATTGCGAATAGACAAATGGCTGTCCGCCCGCCCGGGTGGGCGGGCATCAGTAGTACAGACGGGGCTAATCCGATACGGCCGCGCGCTGGTCCTGGTCAGAGTCATACACCAGGTAGGGCTCTGATTCACCGGCAATAGCGCGCTCATCCACCACCACTTTCTGTACGCTTTCCAGGGAAGGAATCTCGTACATGGTATCCAGCAGCACGTGCTCCATGATAGTGCGCAAACCACGTGCTCCCGTCTTGCGTTCCATCGCTTTCCGGGCAATGGCCCGCAGCGCCTCTTCCCGGAACTCGATTTCAGTGCCTTCCATCTCGAACAGTTTCGCATACTGCTTGGTGAGGGCGTTCTTGGGTTCCGTCAGAATACTGACCAACGCGTCCTCGTCGAGCTCTTCCAGGGTCGCAACCACCGGCAGGCGACCGACGAATTCCGGGATCAGCCCGAACTTGATCAGGTCCTCGGGCTCCACGTCATAGAGGACCTCACCTACATTGACCTCTTCATCCTTGGCTTTTACTTCCGCAGAAAAGCCGATGCCACCCTTTTCGGAGCGACCCTTGATGATCTTTTCCAGGCCCGCAAACGCGCCGCCCACAATGAACAGGATGTTGGAGGTATCCACCTGCAGGAATTCCTGTTGCGGGTGCTTGCGCCCGCCCTGCGGGGGAACCGACGCTACCGTGCCTTCGATGAGTTTCAGCAACGCCTGCTGCACACCCTCGCCGGATACGTCGCGCGTTATGGACGGGTTGTCCGACTTGCGGGAAATCTTGTCGATTTCGTCGATATAGACGATACCGGTCTGCGCCTTGTCCACGTCATAGTCACACTTCTGCAACAGCTTCTGGATGATGTTTTCCACATCCTCGCCGACGTAACCGGCTTCCGTCAGCGTGGTCGCATCGGCAATGGTGAACGGTACGTTCAACAGGCGCGCCAGGGTTTCCGCCAGCAGGGTCTTGCCGCAACCGGTCGGGCCAATGAGCAGGATGTTGCTCTTGGACAGCTCCACTTCATCCTTCTTGCCACCGGCGTCCAGGCGCTTGTAGTGGTTGTAGACCGCAACCGACAGCACCTTTTTGGCATTGGCCTGGCCGATGACGTACTCGTTCAGTACTTCATTGACTTCCTGGGGCTTGGGTAATTTGCTGCTGCCACTGGATGTCTTCTCCTGCATCTCCTCGCGGATGATGTCGTTACAGAGTTCGACACACTCGTCGCAGATAAACACCGACGGGCCGGCTATCAGCTTGCGCACCTCGTGCTGGCTCTTGCCACAGAAAGAGCAATACAGCAGCTTCCCGTCGTCGCTTTTCCCGTTTCGATCGTTACTCATTTGCTGTCCCCGACTCGCGGTACCTCACCTGCCCTTATCAGCGGCAGATCCGTAATCACCTGAACACTCATGCTGTTACCGGCAATACCGTTTCCTATTCAACACCGTAGGGCGCGGGCTGGCAAGTGTTCCCGGTGGCAATCTACGGTTTTTTTAACCCTTTTCCGCGTCTTCTTTCCGCGATACCAGGATCTCGTCGATCAGCCCGTAGTCCCGGGACTCCCCGGCGCCCAGGAAATTATCCCGGTCGGTATCGGCCTGGATCTTCTCCAGCGGCTGCCCTGTGTGTTTCGACAGGATGGTATTGAGGCGTTCCCGCACCAGCAGGATCTCGCGTGCGTGAATGTCGATATCGCTCGCCTGGCCCTGGAAACCGCCCAGCGGCTGGTGGATCATCATGCGGGAGTGCGGCAGGCAAAAGCGCTTGCCCTTCGCCCCCCCCGCCAGCAACACGGCGCCCATACTGGCTGCCTGCCCGATGCACATGGTGCTGACGTCGGCCTTGATGAACTGCATGGTGTCGTAGATCGCCAGGCCCGCCGTCACGGAACCGCCGGGCGAATTGATATACAGGTGGATATCCTTGTCCGGGTTCTCGGACTCCAGGAACAGCAACTGGGCGACAATGACGTTGGCCATGTAATCCTCGACCGGACCGACCACGAACACCACGCGCTCCTTGAGCAGACGCGAGTAAATATCGTAAGAGCGCTCACCGCGCGCCGTCTGTTCAATGACCATGGGAACCAGGTTCAGCGCCTGTATCGTTCCTGCTCCATCTCTACTACTGTCTGACATCTGGTTCATTCCTTTTCTGTCACAAGCCTGTATCAGGCCTGGATGATTTCCTCGAAACTGGTCGGTTTCTCGCTGACACTGGCCTGGCCGGTCACCCATTCGACCACGGTATCTTCCATGATCAGTGTCTGGATACCCGCCAGCATATCCTGGTTGCTGTAGTACCACTGTACTACTTCTTCCGGGTTTTCGTACGACTCCGCCAGCTTCTCGATGGTTTCCCGTACCCGGTCAGGATCCACCTGCAACTGGTTCTGCTGGATAATCTCCGATATCAGCAGCCCCAGTGATACGCGCCGCTGCGCTTCATCCCGGTAGCGGTCGCGATCTTCAGCCTGTGCATCGGCAGCGCCATCTTCTTTCTTGACCAGTACATCTATTTCGTTTTCAACCAGCGCCGCGGGAACATCGAGGCTGGCCCGGTCCAGCAGCGCATCGAATACCTGCTGCTTTACACCGGTTTTGATCGCCGCTTCCAGCTCCCGTTCCATATTCTTGCGAATTTCCACGCGCAGCTGCTCCACACCGCCCTCCGTCACACCGAAAGCACGCGCAAACTCCTCGTTGACTTCGGGTAGTTCAGGTGCCGACACGCTGTGCACGGTCACATCAAATTTTGCCGGCTTGCCAGCCACTTCTTCGGACGCATAATCATCCGGGAACGTCACCTCTATGGTCAGCTGCTCACCCTTGCCGGCACCGATAAGCTGTTCTTCAAACCCTGGAATCATCGTGTTGCTGCCCAGTTCCAGGGGAACATTCTTGGCCTCGTTGCCCGCAAACGGCTTGCCGTCCACGCTACCCGTGAAATCGATTTCCAGACGATCGCCGGATTCCGCCTTGCGATCGACCGCGGTCCACGAACCACGCTGCCTGCGCAGCTTGTCGATCATGTTATCCACGTCACCTTCGGTCACTTCGGCCACCATGCGCTCGATGGTGATATCCGCCAGTTGAGGCGCCTCTATATCCGGGTAGACCTCGAAGGTCGCCACATATTCCAGCTCCATTCCGGGCTGGTTACGGGTCTGTTCGATATTCGGGTCACCGGCGGGCTTCAGGTTTTCCTGCTGCAGGGCCTGCTCATAGGTGGAAGCAATCAATTCGCCTGCAACCTCCTCCCGCACCTGGGTCTCATAGCGTTTTTTGACCACACTCAATGGCACTTTACCCGGCCTGAAACCATCCAGCTTGACCGACCCCGCCAGCTGCTGGAGTTTATTCTGCACCTGCACATCAAGCTGGTCCGCAGGTATTTGCACCGTCATGCGGCGCTCCAATCCACTGGTTGTTTCAACTGAGACTTGCATGGTAATTCCTCAACCTGAATATTCGTATGTTAATGTTTTATAATAATAATCAGGATTGCAGCAACGCTACAAACCCACATCTTGTCGTTTTTGGTGCGAAAGGAGAGACTCGAACTCTCACGGGTTGCCCCACAGGAACCTAAATCCAGCGCGTCTACCAATTCCGCCACTTTCGCTCTACGCCCAGGACAAGGGCCCCGACATTGGCAAGCCATTATACGGATATGGAAAAACAAGCATAACCATGAAGATATTACGGGTAATAAAAAGCCCGCACAACATGCGGGCATGGTCCATGCTACTGGTGGGCCGTGAAGGACTCGAACCTTCGACCAAGAGATTAAGAGTCTCCTGCTCTACCAACTGAGCTAACGGCCCCGAAACTGGGGCGAGCGATGGGACTCGAACCCACGACGACCGGAATCACAATCCGGGGCTCTACCAACTGAGCTACGCCCGCCATCAAACTGTATTGCGTGCGACAACGCTATCGCACTGCATTGGCGCCCCGAAGAGGATTCGAACCCCTGACCCACGGCTTAGAAGGCCGTTGCTCTATCCGACTGAGCTACCGGGGCCGAATACACCCAAGCACTACTGGTCGGGGTAGAGAGATTCGAACTCCCGACATCCTGCTCCCAAAGCAGGCGCGCTACCAGGCTGCGCTATACCCCGAATACTTTACCCGAACCGGAGACTGGCCCCGTTCCCGTGCTGATTCAGGACAGACCGGGCGGGCGATAATACGTTCACCCCCTGACTTCGTCAATGATTCAGGCGGCAAAAGTATACCAGATTCCCGCCGGTTCGCTTGTCCGCCACCCCGCTGCGTGCGAAAATCCCCGCCCCGTTCGCGCCGAGTAGATCCCGCAACCATGAGTGCCCGTATCATCGATGGCAAGTCCATTGCCGCAGACATCCGCAAACAGGTCAAACAGGGCATCGACCAGCGGCTGGCAGCCGGCAAGCGCGCTCCGGGACTGGCCGTGTTACTGGTCGGCAGCGACCCGGCCTCCGAAATCTACGTGCGCAACAAACGCCGTGCCTGCGAGGAATCCGGCATGCGCTCCCGTTCCTGGGACCTCCCGGAAGACACCAGCCAGCAGCAGTTACTGGAGCTGATCGACGACCTGAACGACGCTCCTGAAATTGACGGTATCCTGGTGCAGTTGCCGCTGCCCGCACACATCGACCCCGAGACCGTGATCGAACGCATCCGTCCGGACAAGGATGTCGATGGCTTCCACCCTTATAACATTGGCTGCCTGGCCCTGCGGGTGCCACAGCTCAGGTCCTGCACACCGCGCGGCATCATCACCCTGCTCGACAGTACGGGTGAAAGCTACTATGGGCGCGAGGCGGTGGTCGTGGGCGTGTCCAACCATGTCGGCCGCCCCATGGTACTGGAACTGCTGATGGCCGGCGCGACCGTGACCTGCTGCCACCGCTTTACCCGGGACCTGGAAAAGCACGTGCGCAGTGCCGAAATACTGGTGGTTGCCGCAGGAAAGCCGCGGCTGGTGCCGGGCGAATGGGTGAGACCGGGGGCCACCGTCATCGATGTCGGGATCCATCGCACCGAACAGGGACTGATTGGCGATGTGGTGTTTGACGCCGCGCAGCAGCGCGCCGGCTGGATCACCCCGGTGCCGGGCGGCGTCGGTCCGATGACCGTGGCTACCCTGTTACAGAACACCCTGTATGCCGCGGATACGCTGCACGATAGTTAACCGCTGTTACCGTTCCTGAAGCGCCGGGATGCTTTCAGGCGACGCGCCTTACTCCCGCCGCCACCGGGTACCGCCGCCGCTGTCTTCCAGCACAATCCCCAGCCCCGTCAGTTCGTCCCGGATGCGGTCGGCTTCCGCCCAGTCACGATCGCTGCGGGCCTGTTCGCGGCGTGCGATCAATGCCTCGATATCCGCATCGTCCGGCCCCTCGACAGCGGCGTCGCTGTGACCGTGCAACCAGGCAGCCGGGTCCGCCTGCAGGATACCGAGCCGGCCGGCCAGCTGCGACAGGGTATGGGCGAGGCGCGCGGCGCTGCCGTCCTGCTGCTCCCGCGCCCGGTTCAGCGTCCGGGCCAGATCGAAAAGCACCGCCAGTGCTTCCGGCGTGTTGAAATCATCGTTCATGGCCGCCTGGAAACGCTGTTCATAGTCCGTATCCAGGCCGGCGTCAGCTGTGCCCGGGAACTCGCGCAGTGCGGTGTACAAGCGCTGCAGGGCGCCGCGCGCCTTGTCGAGGTTGTCGTCGCTGTAGTTCAGCGGGCTGCGGTAGTGGCTGGAGAGAATGAAATAACGGATCTCTTCCGGCCGGTAACGCTGCAGGATTTCGCGCACGGTGAAGAAGTTGCCCAGTGACTTGGACATCTTTTCTTCATCGACCTGCACAAAACCGTTGTGGATCCAGTAATTGACAAAGTGCTCGCCGGTGGCCGCTTCCGATTGTGCGATCTCGTTTTCGTGGTGCGGGAACTGCAGGTCCATGCCACCACCGTGTATGTCGAAATGGTTACCCAGGCATGCGGTGGACATCGCCGAGCACTCGATATGCCAGCCCGGGCGGCCCTCGCCCCAGGGGGAAGGCCAGCCGGGTTCGCCCGCTTTAGCGGATTTCCACAGCACGAAGTCCAGCGGGTCCCGCTTGGCCTGCTCGACATCCACGCGCGCGCCGACGCGCAGCTCTTCCACCCGCTTGCCGGACAGTTGCCCGTAGCCGTCGAACTTGCCGACCGCGTAGAACACGTCACCGTTTTCCCCCTGGTAGGCGTACCCCCGCTCGACCAGTTTCCCGATCATGCGGATAATGGTATCCATCGACTCGGTTGCGCGCGGTTCGGCATCCGGGGGCAACACCCCCAGTGCCGCGGCATCTTCGTGCATGGCCTGTATGAAGCGCCGGGTCAGGGCGTGGATATCTTCGCCGTTTTCCTGCGCACGGGCGATGATCTTGTCATCGATATCGGTAATGTTGCGCACATAGGTCACGTCGTACCCCAGGCTGCGCAGGTGCCGGACGATCACGTCGAACACCACCAGCACCCGGGCATGGCCGAGGTGGCACAGATCGTAGACGGTCATGCCGCACACGTACATGCGCACCTTGCCGGGCTGCAGCGGCACAAATTCCTCTTTTTTTCGGGTGAGGCTGTTAAACAGCTTCAACATGGGCACGGGCTCCACTGGATTGGCCGGTCTGACCGGCTGCCAAACTGGCGCGCATGGTAGCAAAATTTGCCCGCTGTGGCGGAAAGACGCCGCTCAGCGTGGAAATTCCGGGTGGGTCGGGTATATGATACGCCGCTGACGAAAAGGAGTCCGAACCCGACATGAACCTGATCAACCGATTGATGCTTACCGCGCTGCTTGGCATTCTGCCCCTGACCGCCGGAGCAACCGAACCCACCGCAACAGGAGATTCCACCGTGACCGTGCGCATGCAGACCAACAAGGGCGATATTGTGCTCGAACTGGACGCCGACAAGGCACCCGTAACCGTAGCCAACTTTGTCGAATACGCCAGATCGGGTTTCTACGACGGCACTATTTTTCACCGCGTCATCCCGCATTTCATGATCCAGGGCGGCGGTTTTGAACCCGGCATGATCCAGAAAGCCACCCGCGACCCGATCAGGAACGAAGCCGATAACGGCCTGAAGAACGACCTCGGCACCATCGCCATGGCACGTACCTCGGACCCCGACTCGGCCACCGCGCAGTTTTTTATCAACACCAAGGACAACGGCTTTCTGAACCACACCGCACCGACCCCGCAGGGCTGGGGCTACTGTGTATTCGGCAAGGTGACCGAAGGGCTGGACGTCGTGCAGGCCATCGAGAAAGTATCGACCGGCAACCGCGGCGGCCACCAGGATGTGCCCAACGAAGATGTCATTATCGAAAAAGTGACGGTCGAGGAATAGCCTCCTCGCAAGCGGGCGCAGGCAGCGGGTGAACCGGCTTGGCAACCCTGTTCATCTCTGACCTGCACCTGCACCCCTCGCGGCCAGCCGTCATCACCTGCTTCCTGGCGTTCCTGGAGCAACAGCGCGGGCAGGCGGAAGCCCTGTACATCCTGGGCGACCTGTTCGAAACCTGGATCGGCGACGATCACCCGGAACCCGTCTACCAGCGCGTAAAACAGGCACTGGCAGCGTGCTGCCAGGCAGGCACGCCCGTGCACCTGATGCACGGCAACCGCGATTTCATGCTGGGCGGGACCTTCCTCGCCGAAACCGGCTGCACCCTGCTCCCGGACCCTGCACAGATTGATCTGTATGGCGCAGCGACCCTGCTGATGCACGGTGATTCACTGTGTACCGACGACACCGAGTACCAGCAGGTCCGCAAGCAGCTGCGCGACCCCGCCTGGCAGCAACAGGCGCGTGCACTGCCGGTGGCCCAGCGGCTGGCCATGGCGGCCGAGGCGCGGGCACGCAGCACGCAATCCAAACGGGGCAAGGAAGAATACATCATGGACGTCAACCAGGACGAAGTGCGGCGCGTGATCGAGGCCGGCCGGGTGGACCTGCTGATCCACGGGCATACCCACCGACCGGGCAGCCATAGCGTGCAAACCGCTCACGGTGAAGCCACCCGGATCGTCCTGGGCGACTGGTATGAAACCGGCAGCGTGCTGGTAGCCGACCGGCACGGCCGGCGGCTGGAAGCGCTGCCCTGCGGGTAAGCGGCTATTCGCTGCGGCTGTCCGGCTGCCCTGGAGGCCGGATCACGTCGTACCCTTCCGGCAACCGGAACAGCTGCTCATCCAGCTCCACGCCGATCTGGTAGTCGATCAACTCACGCCGTTCCCCCTGGTCATTCCATTCCACCAGCGGCACCCCCCGGCGCATCTGGAAATCGGCCGCATAGAGATAGCGCGACAGGAAACAGGGCGTCCGGAACTGCAGCGGCGTATTCTCCAGGGTGCGCAGCTGCTGGACCGCCAGCGAGTCGGCAAATTCCTGGAACGCAGCGCGCGCCGGGCCCGGAAAACCGGGGACGACCACCGCGCTGTAACACAGTTCTCCATCCGCGCTAAGCTCCACCTTCACGGGCACCCGGTCTTCAACGCGCGGGGTTTTTGCGTCGACGCTCTGTTTTATACGGATATCCAGCCGCTGCGGCGTGTCGGGCAGCTGCCCCTTGCCATCGATGCGTAACACAGTGCGGTTTTCCGGCGACACGCTGTAAACCTGTTTGGTGTTGCGATCAAACAGGGCGAATCCCCCTGCACCATCCCCTTCGTCCGTGCGCATGAAATCTGCGGTCACCAGGTAACGCACCCTGTAGGGATCAATCCCGGCTTCCTGTTCCAGGTACCAGAGAATGGAACCGTTCACCGCGGCCTGCGACAACATGGATGTCAGCAACAACAGCGGTACTGCAATCAGTGAACTAGTTTTCATGGAAGACTCTTGTTTCAGCAGCCATCTGTTCCAGCGCATCCATTTCAACCCGGTTGAAACCCGCCGCCTCCCTGGCCGCGTAATGAAAGGGCGGTTTCACCTGGCCCTGCATGTACTCCTGCACCAGACCGGCAAATGTGGTATCGGGATCCAGCCCGCGTTGTGTACACAGGTAACGGAACCAGCGCGTGCCGATGGCCACGTGCCCGATCTCGTCGCGCAGGATGATGTTGAGCACTTCGACCAGCCGCTGATCACCGCTCTGTTCCAGCCGTTCGATCATGCCCGGCGTCACGTCCAGGCCACGCGCCTCCAGTACGCGTGGAACCAGCGCCATCCTCACCAGCGGGTCGTGTGCCGTTTTACGCGCCATCTCCCAGAGCCCGTCGTGGGCGGGAAAATCCCCGTAGGCATAACCGGCATCGGCAAGCCGTTCACACAGCAGGCGGAAATGGTACGCCTCTTCACGGGCCACACTGGCCCAGTCCCGGTAAAACGCCTCCGGCATACCACGAAACCGGTACACCGCATCCCACGCCAGGTTGATGGCATTGAACTCGATATGTGCCAGTGCATGCAACAGGGAAGCACGCCCCTGCACGCTGCCCAGGCGCCGGCGCGGCAAGTCCCGCGGCGCAACCAGGCCGGGGCGAGCCGGCCGCCCCGGTGTATCGATGTCTTTGGCTGCAGGGGTCTCTTCGCAGCTCAGCCGCCCGACCTCGAGTGCCGCGTACACCTGTTCGGTCAGCTGACCTTTCAGCACCGGATCCGCACATTCCAGGCACTGCAGCGCACACGCAAACAGGTTGTCGCCGGTGAGTGGTACAGCTATTTCATGCATGGCATTTTCATTCAGGGTTCCCACCCCGCACTGTAACAGGCCGCTGGCCAACGGGCAGGCGGATGGCTACCAAAACCCCCACCGGAACATGTCTGCCAGGGCCTGATTCCCCCTGGCAGATGGCCACATGTACAGGCGAAATAAATTTATTTATATATTTTAATACATATAGATACAAGATATATATAATCTTGTTTATCACATCAAGCCCGATTCATTTTTGACACCGGCGCCCGGTTGGGCGCATGCTCGAATGGCTGCTGCAGGGGGCGAAACCATGGGTGAACAACAACACGTTCTTGAAGTCTATGAGCCCTATGAATACGAGGGGCAAAACCCGCTTGCCGTCGCGGGCGTCACGGTACTGCCCGGACCCATGCGGGACAACTATTACCTGCTGCGCCTGGACACACCGGTCGAACACGATCACGAAATGATCGAACTGTTACTGGTACTGCCCCACTACACCGGTGACAAAATCGAACGGGCCGTCAACAGCACCTGCACGGTCAATATTTCCCGTGTACCCGGTGATTCCGATATCGCCACCAGGAAACAGGTCAGCTTTAAAGACTTCCAGCGCTGGGGCGTGGGCAAAATCAGTCTGGCAGGCTGTTGAAAAAGTCTCTGGCGAGTGCGAGACAAGGCGAAAAGCGGCGAAAAAGCGCAGTTCACCGGTTGTAAATGAGCATTTTGAGCCGGTTTTCAACGCTGGATCGTGCCGCCAGAGGGTTTTCAACAGCCTGCTAATCACGGACTAGACGAATCCGGCCACCGACCTGCACACTGATACGACTGGTACCCTGCTCCAGCGCCGGCGTGCTCACGCTGGAGCGGCTCAGCGCCTCGGCCCGCACAGGAACGACCGGGCGTTGCCCGCCACTGCGGATATTGATGTCCATCAACCGGTATCTTTTTGCTCCCAGCGCAGCACGAATACGATCCGCGCGTGCCTGGTAGGCTTTCAACGCCTGGTCCATCAGTTCGTCCTCCGCCTGCTGACGCCGCTCCGGAGACACCGAGAACTGCAGGGACTGCACCTGCAGGCGACTCTGCAAGGTACCCACCAGCTGACTCAGCTGATCCACGTCCTGCGCCTCCAGCCGCAGTTCCTGGCGCCCGCGCCAGCGTACAATCCTGCGCTTGTCACCGTAAACCGGGTAGGTCTGGTAATTCCCGCTCTGCACCGTCACCTGCCCGCCGGCCCGGGCCTGCTCCAGCGCCCAGGCCATGTCCTGGTTGATGGCATCCGCCAGCGCTGCCGGTTTGCGGTCCTCCGCCGTGGCGGTCAGGACCGCTATCACCCGATCGTTACCGACCTCACGCCCGACCTCGACCTGGAAACTGATCTGGTCTTCAGGGACAGCCGTCCCGGCTGCAGCCGTTGCTGAAACAACCATAGCCATCGACCAGTACACCAGTAACAGATTACGTAGCAGGTACATCATTCTCTCCTCATATCAACCCGTACACCTTTATCAAAGTCCGCGCGCCAGATCCGCACACAGGTCATCAATCGATTCCAGCCCGACCGCCACCCGCACCAGCCCGTCAGCGATACCGGCCTGTGCGCGCTGTTCCTGCGTCAGGCGACCGTGCGTGGTGGTCGCCGGGTGCGTGATGGTGGTCTTGGTATCACCCAGGTTGGCGGTAATGGAACAGACACGGGTGGCATCGATCAGTTCCCAGGCCGCTTGCTGTCCACCTTTCAGGTCGAAGGATACGATCCCGCCGAATGCAGATTGCTGCCGTGCCGCCAGTTCGTGCTGGGGGTGGGAGGCGAGCCCGGGATAGTAGACGCGTTCGACAGCCGGCTGCGCCTGCAACCAGTCCGCCAGTCGCTGCGCCGAAGCGCAATGCGCTTGCATGCGGATGGCCAGGGTCTCCAGTCCCTTGAGGAACACCCAGGCATTGAACGGGCTCATGGTCGGCCCGCAGGTGCGCAGAAAACCGTACACCCCCTCGCCAACGACGTCTTCACGCCCCACCACCGCACCACCGACACAACGACCCTGGCCGTCCAGGTACTTGGTCGCGGAATGAATCACGATATCCGCACCGAGCGCCAGCGGGCGCTGCAGCGCCGGGGTGCAGAAGCAGTTATCCACCACCAGCAGACAATCGCTGGCGTGCGCCAGCTCGGACAGCGCATGGATATCAGCGACTTCCGTCAACGGATTGGAAGGTGTCTCGAGAAACAGCAGGCGCGTCTCCGGACGTATCGCGGCCTCCCAGGCTGACACGTCATCCTGCGCCACAAAGGTCGTGCTGATACCGAATTTCTGCAGGTAATTATTGAACAACAGCGTGGTGCTGCCAAAGATACTGCGCGACGATACCAGGTGATCACCGGACTGCAGCAGCCCCGCACAGGTTGCATAAATAGCCGCCATACCTGACGCCGTCGCCACGCAACGTTCACCACCTTCCAGCGCTGCAAGCCGCTGTTCGAAGGTGCGCACGGTGGGGTTGGTAAAGCGTGAATAGATATTCCCCGGCTGTTCCCCGGAAAAACGCGCGGCCGCGGCCGCCGCGCTTTCGAAAACATAACTGGAGGTCGGAAAAATCGGCTCCGCGTGCTCTGATTCCAGGGTACGCTGCTGCCCGGCACGAACCGCGAGTGTGGCAAAACCGGGTACTGTATCTTCTGTGTCGGGCATCACCCTCTCCTGTTGAACGGACCAAAAAAAACCCGCCTTCGACTGGAAACGAAAGCAGGCGCCGCCGCTTTAGCCGAATTTATCAAGCGCCCGCAAGCTGAATCTCAAATCGGCGCAACACTAGCCCGCATTTCTCACCGACTTCCTGCTGCGGCGGCGTCATGCCGTGTGATAAGCGGTGTTCACTCGGTCGGGCTGCTCGACATCGTGTCGACTATGCCTGCGCGGCCCTCGGTCGCGAACGCCGCTTATCACACGACCTGCCACCGCCTCGCTACGGAACCCGGTGAGAAATGCGGGCTAGAGTAGAGAATTCCAGGCAGGCCGGTCAAGCGTTATTGTGCATCTCGATCACGGCGTCGTCAGCCAGCCGGCGTTGTTTCTTGGCCGAGTCACTGCGCAACTGCTCCAGGTGCGAGAGGTAATCGACGGTCACGCCGCCGGTCACGTACTCGCCGGTAAACACCGAGCAATCGAACGCACCGATCTCCGGGTTGCCCTTGCGCACTGCGTCGACCAGGTCCTCGATATCCTGAAACACCAGCCAGTCGGCGCCGATGGCGGCGGCGATCTGCGCCACATCCCTGCCGTGCGCGATCAGTTCTTCGCGGGTGGGCATGTCGATACCGTAGACATTGGGAAAACGAACCGGCGGGGCCGCCGAGGCGAAATAGACATTCTTCGCACCGGCATCGCGTGCCATCTGGATAATCTGCTGCGAGGTGGTGCCGCGTACAATGGAGTCGTCCACCAGCATGACGTTCTTGCCGCGGAACTCCAGGTCGATGGCATTCAGCTTCTGGCGCACGGATTTCTTGCGCTCCTGCTGTCCCGGCATGATAAAGGTCCGGCCGATATAGCGGTTCTTGATAAAACCTTCCCGGTACTTGACGCCCAGGTTGTTGGCCAGCTGCAGGGCCGCGGTACGGCTGGTATCCGGGATCGGGATGACCACGTCGATATCGTGCTGCGGGCGCTCGCGCAGGATCTTTTCCGCCAGCGCTTCACCCATGCGCAGGCGCGCCTTGTATACGGAGACGTTGTCGATGATCGAATCGGGCCGCGCCAGGTACACGTGTTCGAATATACAGGGCGCGTACGCGGGCTGATCGGCACACTGGCGCTTGGCCATGCTGCCGTTCTTGCCCAGGAACACCGCTTCGCCGGGACGCACATCGTCGACCAGCTCGAAACCCAGCGGGTTCAGGGCGACACTCTCCGATGCCACCATGAACTCAACACCCTGCCCGGTCTCGCGGCGGCCGTATACCAGCGGCCGGATACCCCAGGGATCGCGGAACGCCACTACACCGAAGCCGGTAATCATGGCCACCGCCGCGTAGGCGCCGCTGCAGCGCTTGTGCACGGCAGACACCGCGGCGAACACGTCGTCCTCATTGATGCGCAGCTTGCCGCAGCGCTGCAGTTCGTGTGCAAACACGTTCAGCAGCACTTCGGAATCGGAATCGGTGTTGAGATGCCGCAGGTCCTCTCGGAACAGGTTCTGTTTCAGTTCCTCGGCGTTGGTCAGGTTGCCGTTATGCGCCAGGGTGATACCGTACGGGGAGTTGACATAGAACGGCTGGGCCTCGGCGGAACTCTCGCAACCCGCGGTCGGGTAACGCACGTGCCCGATCCCCATATTGCCGCGCAGGGTCAGCATATGGCGCGTGTGAAACACATCGCGCACCAGGCCGTTATCCTTGCGCAACCAGAGTTTGCTGCCCTCGCAGGTCATGATACCGGCCGCGTCCTGCCCACGGTGCTGCAACACCGTCAGGGCATCATAGATCGACTGGTTGACCGCGCCGTGAGAAACAATACCGACAATGCCACACACTGTTTTGAACCTCGGGATAAAAACCTGCGTTAGACTTCAGAAGCGGATGCGTTCCGCAATATCGGCAGGCAGATAACTGCGCAGCCACATGGCGATGTCCTGGAAATATCCCAGCAGCGTCGATTCCTGCCACCAGGGATCACGGGGGATACTGGTCAGCCCGGCCAGCATCACCAGCACGGCCACGATCACCATACCGCGGGCGATACCGAACAGCATGCCCAGGATACGGTCGGTCGAGGTCAGCCCGGTCTTGCTGATCAGCTGGCCCGCCAGGTAGTTCACCACCCCGCCCACCAGCAGGGTGCCGACGAACAGCAGGCCGAAAGCCACCACGTTGCGAATCGTCGGTGTATCGATCCAGTCCCGTATCAGCCTGGAAAGATCGTGAAAAAACAGCATGCCGATCCATAACGCGGCGATCCAGCTGAACAGCGAAAGCGCCTCTTTCACAAACCCGCGCCACAGACTCAGCAACGCCGAGACGGCAATGATCACCAGCAGAATATAATCTACCCAGATCATCCTGTACCCCTGCCCCGGGTACACCGCCTGTCGAAATCCTGCATAGGCCTATTTTACTCGAAGAGGATGGAGCATGGCGACCGCTATTCAGGGATAGGAAAGCACCCGTCCCCTGAGACTGAGCCGCTCCTGTATCTGCTGCCGCTGCTGCTCGGCATCGGCTTTTTCCAGGAAGGGACCGACGCGCACCCGGTAGTGCGCTTTTCCGTCCACCCACGCTTTTTCCACCTGGGTGGTAAAACCGCTCTTGCGCAGCCGGTCGCGCAGCCGCAGCGCATTCTTTTCCGTCGAGAAACTGCCTGCCTGCACCACCCAGCTGCCCAGCGGACCGGGTTTTGTTGTTTTTGCCTGCACGGCGGGCGCTGCTGCGGGAGGTTCGGGGACCGGTGCCGGCTTCACCGGTTCGGGCGGAACCGGCGCCTGTGAGACTGGCGGCGGTTTTTCCGGCTCAGCGGCGGGCCGGGTATCGGCCTGGATCACCGATACCTCCGGCTCGGCCGGTATCGCGCCGGGCACCGGAAAGGCTTCCAGCGGCGCACTGGCGACCGGTTCCTGCGGTTCCGGCAGGGCTTCCATCTCCGGCACCAGTGTGCGGTTGGGGCCTTCCAGAATCATGGGCACGAAAATCACACCCAGTGCCACCAGTACGATCGCGCCTACCAGGCGCTGTTTGAGCAATACGTCCATCCTGCCTCGTCAGTCGGGCTGCGGCTGCCGGGTCAACCACCCGGCCACCGTAAAGAAAGAACCGCAGACCAGCACACGGTCACCGGGCCTGGCTGCACTGTCCAGCCGGCCGGCGGCAGCCGTAACCGTCGGGCAGGCATGCACGCGTTCTGCCCCGGCGATCGCTGCCAGCCGGGCCGACAGTTGCTCCACCGGCAGGGCCCGCTCGACCGCCAGGCCAACGGGGTACCAGCAGGACACCAGCGGATCCAGCACCCGTGCAAAAGCCTCGATGTCCTTGTCGCGCATCATACCCAGCACCGCGTGCGTCCTGCCCGCCAGCGGCAACCGTCTGAGCGCATCGACCAGTGCCTGCGCCGCCTGCGCATTATGGGACACATCCAGCACCTGTTCCACCCTGCCCGGCAGGCGCTGCACACGTCCCGCGAGCTGAATCCACTGCAGCCCGGCACGTACTGACTTCTCGGTCACCGGCAAACGCTCGCCAAGCAGGTCCAGCAGCATCAATACCGCGGCGGCATTGGCCAGCTGGTGCGAACCGGGCAGGGCCGGCCGGGGCAGGTCGCGGTAACGACTGTGCCCGCCCTGCCAGTGCCAGCCACGGGCGGCTTCCACCAGGCTGAAGTCCTGCCCGAGCACCCGCAAATCCGCGCCAGTGCGTTCCGCAACCTCGCGCAGGCTGCGCGGGGGATCTGCATCGCCACACACCGCAGGACAGGCCGCACGCAGGATGCCGGCTTTCTCACGCGCGATGGACGCCCGGTCCGCACCCAGCCAGTCGGTATGATCGATACCGATACTGGTAACCAGCGCAGCATCTGCATCGATGATATTCACGGCGTCGAGACGCCCGCCCAGCCCTGCCTCGAGCAAGGCCACATCCAGGTGTTCGCGACGCATGAGATCCAGCGCCGCCAGGGTGCCGAATTCGAAATAGGTCAACGATTCTTCTTCGCGGGCCGCATCGACACGCGCAAAAGCATCACACAGGGCCTGGTCGGTTACCTCCTCGCCGGCCAGGCGGATGCGTTCGTTGTAGCGCAGCAGGTGCGGGGAGGTATAGCACCCGACGCGGTAACCCGCCCGTAACAGGATAGCTTCCAGCATGGCCACCGAGGAACCCTTGCCGTTGGTGCCCGCCACGGAAATCACCACGCGCGCCGGGTTGCGGCACTGCAGGCGGTCCGCAACCCGGCCCACCCGCTCCAGTCCGAGCTCGATCGCAACGGGATGCAGCGTTTCCTGCCAGTTCAGCCAGTCCTGCAGAGTGGCAAAGCGTGGGGATTCCATCATGCCGGAGCGCATCCAGGGGAGGCGGTCTATCGAAAGTACACCACGACGGCGCAGGCGCCGGGCACTAGTCGAGTGGCGCGTGGTGGGTCAGGACCGCCAGCACCGAAGCGATCCGTTCGCGCATTTCCCGTCGGTCGACAATCATGTCGATGGCACCGTGTTCGAGCAGGAACTCGCTGCGCTGGAAACCTTCCGGCAGGGTTTCGCGCACGGTCTGTTCGATGACGCGCGGGCCGGCAAAACCGATCAGCGCCCGGGGTTCGGCGATATGAATATCCCCGAGCATGGCCAGGCTTGCGGATACACCACCCATGGTGGGATCGGTCAGCACCGAGACAAAGGGGATGCCGGCGTTCGACAGACGCGCCAGCGCAGCGCTGGTCTTCGCCATCTGCATGAGCGACAGCAGGGCCTCCTGCATGCGTGCACCGCCGCTGGCGGAAAAACACACCAGCGGAATATTGTGATCCAGACTGGTATTGACCGCACGCACGAAACGCTCGCCTACCACGGAACCCATGGAGCCGCCCATGAAACCGAATTCAAACGCGGCCGCCACCAGCGGAACCCCTTCGACCTGGCCGCGCATGACCACCAGTGCGTCGCTTTCCCGGGTTGTTTTCTGTGCCAGTTTCAGCCGGTCGATGTATTTTTTGCTGTCCCTGAACTTCAGCGGATCGACCGGTTGCACTTCGGCGCCGATTTCCTCGCGCGGTTCCGGGTCCAGGAACAGATCGAGGCGTCGACGGCTGCCGATACGCACGTGGTGATCGCACTTTGGACAGACGTCCTGGTTACGCTCCAGCTCGGCGCGGTACAACACGGCATCGCAGGAAGTGCACTTGCTCCACAGGCCCTCGGGCACAGTGCGCTTGTCCTTGTTCTCGGTACGGATGCGCGAGGGCATCAATTTTTCAAACCAGCTCATGTCCTGTTCCTGCCTGTCCGCTGTACACAGCGCATGACACGGGTCGCTCAGGCCCGGTCCATCGCCGCCCTCATGTCCGCGATCACCTGTGGTGCCAGGGCTGCGACCTTACCCGGCTGGTCAGCCAGCGCAGCGATGCGCTTGACCAGCGCACTGCCGACCACCACCGCGTCGGCCACCGCGGCGATCTGCGCCGCCGACTCCGCATCACGAATGCCGAACCCGACCCCCACCGGCAAACCGGTATGACCGCGGATCTGCGCCAGCTTGTCCGCTACCGCCTGCACATCCAGGCGGTTGGCGCCGGTAACGCCCTTGAACGATACATAATAAAGGAAACCGCCACCGTTTTCCGTCATCCTGCGAATACGCTCCGCATCGCTGTTCGGGGCCGCCAGGAAAATCGGGTCCAGCTGCTCGCCTTTCAGGCAGGCCACCAGTTCGGCGGCCTCCTCCGGCGGCAGGTCCACGGTCAGCACGCCATCGACACCGGCGGCGTGCGCCGCTTTGGCAAATGCAGCGTAACCCATGACTTCGATCGGGTTCAGGTAACCCATCAACACTACCGGTGTGTCACTGTCCTGCCGGCGAAAACTGCGCACCATATCGAGTACCTGGTGCAGGCTGACGTGGTGTGCCAGCGCACGCTCGCAGGCCGCCTGGATCACCGGCCCGTCGGCCATGGGGTCAGAAAAAGGAACACCGAGTTCCAGCACATCGGCACCGGCTTCCACCAGCGCATGCAATAACGGCACTGTCACCGACGGTTCGGGATCACCGGCGGTGATGTAGGGGATAAGGGCCTTGCGTCCACGCTCGCGCAGCGACTCGAAACGTCCGGCAATCCGACTCATACCTTGATCCCTTCCAGTGCGGCCACAGTGTGGATATCCTTGTCACCACGGCCGGACAAATTCACGATCAGCAGCTTGTCCGCATCCAGTTGTGGCGCCAGCTGCTGCGCATAGGCCAGCGCGTGGCTCGATTCGAGTGCCGGGATAATGCCTTCGCTACGTGTCAGCGCGTGAAAAGCATCCAGCGCCTGTTCATCCGTGACCGCCACGTACGCTGCGCGACCGCTGTCCTTCAGCCAGGCGTGTTCGGGACCAACACCCGGGTAGTCGAGACCCGCGGATACCGAATGGGTTTCGATGATCTGGCCGTCCCGGTCTTCCATCAGGTAGGTGCGGTTACCGTGCAGCACTCCGGGACGACCCGCGCATAAAGGCGCTGCGTGCTTGCCACTATCCAGACCGTAGCCGCCACCCTCGACGCCGTACATGGCCACGCCGGCATCATCCAGGAACGGATGAAACAGGCCGATGGCATTGGACCCGCCGCCTACGCAGGCAATCAGCGCATCCGGCAGGCGGCCCGTCTGCTCCAGCAGCTGCGCGCGTGCCTCGCGGCCGATGATGGTCTGGAAATTACGCACCATCGCCGGGTAGGGATGTGGACCTGCAACCGTGCCGATGATGTAAAAGGTCGTATCGACATTGGTCACCCAGTCGCGCATGGCTTCGTTCAGCGCGTCTTTCAGCGTCCTGGACCCCGACTCGACCGAGACCACCTCGGCGCCCAGCAAACGCATGCGGTAGACATTGATGGCCTGGCGCCGGATGTCCTCGGCGCCCATGTAGACCACGCATTCCAGACCCAGGCGCGCCGCCACCGTCGCGGTCGCCACGCCATGCTGACCCGCACCGGTTTCCGCAATGATGCGGTTTTTGCCCAGGCGTTTGGCCAGCAGCGCCTGGCCCACGGTATTGTTGACCTTGTGCGCACCGGTATGATTGAGGTCTTCGCGCTTCAGGTAGACCTGCGCACCACCCAGTTGCTGACTCCAGCGCTCTGCGTGGTACAGCGGCGACGGACGGCCGACGAATTGTGCCAGGTCCTGATCCAGTTCAGCCAGGAAATCCGCGTCCCGGGCGTATTTCTCCCAGGCCCGCCGCAGTTCCTCCAGCGGTTCCATCAGGGTTTCGGCAACGAAAATCCCGCCGTACGGCCCGAAATGTCCGCGGGCATCCGGTAAGCCGGTCAGCGGTAGTGACTCACTGCTTCGCCTGGTCTGCGTCACTGCGTTCTACTCCTCGTATGAAAGCCTGTATTTTCTGCGCCGATTTGATGCCTTTTTCGACCTCGACACCGCTGCTGGTATCCACCGCCCAGGGCCGGGTCCGGCGTACCGCCTCGGCTACCGTGTCTGCGGTCAGACCACCGGCGAGAATCAGCGGCCTGCCGGCAGCGGCCGGTACCTGCGACCAGTCGAAGGCGATGCCACCGCCGCCGTGGGTATCCGGCTGCCAGGTGTCCAGCAGGAACCCGCTGGCCTCGGGGTGCGACTGCATGACGGCTTCCAGGTCCAGTCCGGGCTGCATACCGATCGCCTTGATATAGGGTCGGCCGAACCCGCTACACCCGGCTGCCTGCTCGCTGCCGTGGAACTGCAGCAGATCCACCGGCACCGCCTGCAGCACCGTTTCCACCTGTGCACGCGATGCGTTGACCAACAGCGCCACTACGCTGACGAACGGGGGCAGCGCACGGCAGATTTCCTGTGCCCGGGAAAGCTCCACGTAACGCGGGCTTGGCGGGTAGAACACCAGCCCGATGGCATCGGCGCCAGCCTGTGCCGCCGCCACGCCGTCTTCAACGCGGGTGATTCCACAAATTTTCACGCGGGTTCGCATCAGGCGTAACGAAACAGGCAAACTAAAGTAGCTATGCTAGCAGAATCCGGCCTGTTCCGGGGATTTTCGGGCTAGCGGAATTCCGGCACCACACCGAGCGGCTCGATCCCGAAGCGCTCCGGGTAGCGCACACCCACCAGGTACAGTCCGTCAGCGGCTGCCGTCACGCCACCACGGGCGCGATCCCGCCGCTCCAGCACTGTCTGCACCCAGTCCGGCTCCTGTTGCCCGCTGCCGACCGCCATCAACACACCGGCAATGTTGCGCACCATGTGGTGCAGGAAGGCATTGGCGGTCACGTCCAGGTACAGGTATTCACCGCTGCGGCGGATGTCCAGCCGGTGAATGGTGCGCACCGGGCTGTGTGCCTGGCACGCCAGCGCGCGGAAAGAGGAAAAATCGTGCTCGCCCAGCAGGTGGCGGGCACCGGCCTGCATACGCTCGCACGCCAGTGGCCGGTACTGCCAGGTGACCTGCCGGTGCAGGCGCGCGCTGCGGATCTCACGGTTCAGGATGATATAGCGATAGCTGCGCTGCCGGGCCGAGAAGCGCGCGTGAAAATCCTCTGCCACGGCACGCGCCCACAGCAGGCGGACATCGCTTGGCAGGTTGGCATTGGTGCCCAGCACCCAGGAGCGTTCCCGGCGCACCGCCTCGCTGTCAAAATGGATGATCTGCCAGGTGGCGTGTACACCGGAATCAGTGCGCCCGGCACACACCACCTGCACGGGGTGATCGGCCACCCTGGACAGGGCAGCTTCGACCTCGGCCTGCACCGAGCGCGCGTGGGGCTGCTGCTGCCAGCCATGAAAGCCGGCGCCGTTGTACTCTACCGCACAGGCTATCCGCATCCTGTCACTCTGCCGTTCCAGCCGTTTTCAAACCCTGGCGAATGCGTTTGACAGCGGACGCCCCGGGCACCAAAGCTGCATTCTATCCTGCCTGCCGCATGGCCGCTAAAGGGCAAAAAAAATCCCCGCCGGCGCGGGGATTTTCGGTTTGCGGTAAAACGCCGCTTTACGAGGAAGACGTCATCTGTTCCATGATGCTGCGGGCTTCTTCCTGTTGCTCGCTGTTCCCTTCTTCCACGACCTCGTCCAGGATACTCTTCGCACCGTCCGGGTCACCCATGTCGATATAGGCACGCGCCAGGTCCAGCTTGGTCGAGATTTCGTCCAGGTCCGCGAGTTCACCGTCACCTTCGGGCTCCTCGTCCTGCAGGGCCGCTTCGTCCAGGTCGAGGCCTTCCATGTCGAATTCCAGGGCGCTGTCGTTGTTCACCGCGTCGGGTTCGATGCTGTCCATGTCGACATTCAGCCCCGGCTCTGCAGTATCCGGCTCGTCGGCTTGCGCTGCCGGCGGGGTGGACTCCATGCTGTCCGGCTTCTCTTCACCATCCGCTTTCTCTTCGGTGGTATCGAACGACAGGTCGATATCGAACTCCAGTCCTTCCTCTTCACTGTCAGTCCCGGCAGCCGGTTCAGATTCCGACCCGGCCCCGGCATCGAGATTGAAGTCGATGTCGTCGGACAGTGAATCCATTTCCGTATCCTCGACCGGCTCGACGCCGGGTTCTCCGCCCGCCCGGTACAGCGGGTTGTCGGGACAGATTTCGCGGCCCATTTCGGCCACCTTGACCCACATCGGATCCTCGCTGTTTTCCAGCCGTGCCAGGATACCCTGGGCATGATCATCGAACGCCGCCTGGTTCTTGCCGGCCATGTAGACTTCCAGCAACTTGAGGTTCAGGTCCTCGTTTTCGGCATCCTTCTCCAGCGCATCGCTGATCAGGTCCTCTGCCTGCTGGTACCGTCCGTAGGCCAGGTACACGTCCGCTTCGGCCAGCGGATCCGCCTCGCCGTCGTTCTTGATGGAACCCATATCACTGACTGCGAATTCGGACAGCAGGGAGGACTCGTTGTTGGAGGACTCGGTCGAGTCGGGCCCGGAGCCCACGATCTCACTGTCCGAACCGCTCGACTCGCTGCGCGCTGCCTGCAGGATACTTTCCTGGAATTCCGTCTCCACGCTGCGCTTGCGGCGCAGACCGAAGAACGCCAGCAGGGCAAGCACCACACCACCGGCACCCAGCCACAGCGGGTTATCCAGCAGTCGCTCGACAAACCCGGGCGTGGTAAAGGTGTCTTCAGCCGCCGCCGGTTCGCTAACCACCACTTCAGTTTCCGTAACGACCGTTTCCGGCTCGACTTCCGCCACCGGCTGTTCGGCGACAGATTCTTCCGGCGCTTCGCCCTGGAACGAGGGCTGTTCGATCCCGGGCACTACCGGCATGCTGTCATCGAGCGGCGGTTCCGTACCCGCCTCCTGTTCCGTGGTGACGCCTGGTTCCGTGTTCACCACCTCGCCATCGCCGGCCACTCCGGCAGTCGCATCCATCGCTTCGCTATTCTGTGTGTCCGTAGCCACCGGCGTTTCATCGGCGGCGGTTGCCTGTTCGCTTCCCTCAGCAACCGCATCAGACCCGGCAGTCCCGGCTTCGACTTCCGCAGTGACGGCTTCAGCCGGGGCCTCGGCAGCGGCTTCAGTGCCTTCGCTACCCGCCCGGGCCTGCAAGCGCGCCAGTTCATCATCCTTGAGCTGGATCAGGCGCTGCATGTTCAGGATCTGTTCCTCGAGCACCGTCAGGCGCTCCGACATTTCCTCGCCCTGGCGACGCTGCGCTTCCAGCGCTTCGTTCGCCATCAGCAGATCCTGTTGCAGGGACTCCAGACCGGCGGCGCCATCGGAAGCGGCGCCGCTGGCTGCGGCGTCCGCCGTTTCCGGGGAAACCAGGGTAAGGTGGGATTCGGCCGGGGTGCCGGTCGCGGCGGGAACCATGCCATCACTCCGGGTCGGCGTCAGAATGCCACGCGCTTCACGCCACGCGGTGTACTGGGCACGGGACTGGCGCCTGGCTTCGGCACGGCTGATAGACGTCAGCTCTTCGCGGGACGGAACCCTGAGCACGTAGCCTGCCTTCAGGTTGTTGATATTGTTGTCTGTAAACGCCTCCGGGTTGGCGCGTAGCAGGCCCTGCATGGTTTGTTCGATACTGACCCCGGCATCCGGCCTGACCTGCCGGGCAATGTTCCACAGGGTGTCATGACGCTGTGTCGGGCCGTATTCACCCGGCGCCCGGTAGGCGGAAGCCATCTGCGCCGTGTGGGTTACACGTTGCACGGGTGCAGACTGCGGGGCCGCCTGTACAGCGGGAGCCTGCGCAACCGGGGGAGCCGCGGGCATGGTGGCCGGGGGATCAACCAGTACGGTGTATTCGCGCAACAGGCGTCCCTTGCTCCAGGACAGTTCGACCAGGAAATCGAGGAAGGGCTCACGTACCACGTCGCGGCTGCTGATCATCACCACCGGCTTGCCCTCCGCATTGTTCTTTACGTGAAACCTGAGCTTGCTCAGGAACATGGGCCGGTCGATGCCCGCATTGGCAAAAGCTTCCGGGGACCCGATTGAAACCTTGACCTCTTCCAGCTCTGAAGGAGTCGCCGAAAGCAGCTCTATTTCCGCATTAAGCGGCTGATTAAGCGCTGATTTCAGATCGATTTCGCCCAGTCCCAGGGCGGCCACATTTGCGCTGGCCAATGTACCCAGCATTGCCATTGCCAAGGCCGATTTCCTGAACATAAAAGTCCCCTTTTATCCTTGTCCGCAACAAAACGGCGAATCCGACCGGTCCATGGAACGGTCCTGCGCACGCCACCGGCAACCCTCAACCAGCACCTCCCAGCATATATCAGAGGTGGTTTTTTATCAGCAATTCAGCAATCTGAATGCTGTTCAGGGCTGCCCCTTTGCGCACATTATCGGCGACCACCCATAAATCTAAACCTCTGGGATGCGAGATATCTTCACGAATGCGACCTACGTACACCGGATCGCTGCCGGCGCCCTCGGTAACCGCCGTCGGGTAGCCCCCGTCGCGCGGTTCATCCAGCACTTCAATGCCCGGTGCGGCTGCCAGCAGCTCACGACACTGCGGCGCGCTCATTTTGTCGCGGGTTTCTATATGCAGCGCCTCGGAGTGCCCGAAAAACACCGGTACGCGCACCGCGGTGGGGTTCACCTGGATCGTTTCGTCGCCCATGATCTTGCGCGTTTCCCACACCATTTTCATTTCTTCCTTGGTATAACCGTTGTCCTGGAACACGTCGATATGCGGCAACACGTTAAACGCGATCTGCTTCGGGTATACACTGGCCTCTATGTCTTTTGAATTCAGCAGCCTGGCTGTCTGCCCCGCCAGTTCCTCGATGGCCTCCTTGCCGGTACCGGATACCGCCTGGTAGGTGCAGACATTGATGCGCTCGATACCCACGGCGTCGTAGATCGGCTTCAGCGCCACCAGCATCTGGATGGTGGAGCAATTGGGGTTGGCAATGATGCCGTGATCCTTATACCGGGCGACCCGGTCCGGGTTGACCTCCGGCACCACCAGCGGAATTTCGTCGTCATAACGAAACTGCGAGGTATTATCGATCACCACACAGCCGGCGGCCGCAGCCTTCGGCGCATACGCTTTGGATATCGATGCACCGGCGGAAAAAAGACCGATCTGCACGCGGGAAAAATCAAAATCGGCCAGATTCTGTATGGTAAGACTGCGGTCACCGAACGGTACCCGCTTGCCGGCGGAGCGTTCACTGGCCAGCGCATGGACTTCACCCACCGGGAACTTGCGTTCGGCGAGTATCTCCAGCATGACTTCACCGACCGCGCCGGTGGCTCCGACGACCGCCACATCAAATGTACGACTCATAACCTGCTCCTGACTCCTGAAAACCTGCCAAGCCCGTCACTATGAACATGGCGCAGCCGGACTCCCGCAACAGCGCCGCAAACGGGCAACGATTGCTTCACTGCGTTCGCCATGACGGGGCATTCACTAGTGTACTGTATCGATTCAACCCAGTGCCGCGACAACGGCATCACCCATCTGCGCGGTACCCACGCTTGCCTGACCCTCGGCGGCGATATCCGGCGTGCGCAGCCCCTGGTCCAGCACCCGGCCTACCGCTGCCTCGATACGATCGGCTGCTTCGGACCAGCCAAAACTGTAACGCAGCATCATGGCCACGGACAGGATGGTCGCCAGCGGGTTCGCCACGCCCTGCCCTGCGATGTCCGGTGCCGAGCCGTGAATAGGCTCGTACATACCCTTGCCATCCGCATCCAGCGAGGCCGAAGGCAGCATACCGATCGAGCCTGTCAGCATGGCCGCTGCGTCCGAGAGAATATCGCCGAACATATTGGCAGTCACCACCACGTCGAACTGTTTGGGTGCGCGCACCAGTTGCATGGCGGCGTTGTCCACGTACATGTGGGTCAGTTCGACATCCGCATAGTCCTGCGCAATACGCAGCATGACCTGGCGCCACAGTTCGGTCACTTCCAGCACGTTGGCCTTGTCCACCGAGCACAGGCGCCGGCCGCGCTTCTGCGCGATTTCGAACGCGGAACGGCCGATGCGTTCAATCTCCGATTCACGGTAGACCAGCGTGTTGAACCCTTCCTGCTCGCCATTGTCCAGGGTGCGTACACCGCGCGGCTCGCCGAAATAGATGCCGCCGGTCAGCTCGCGCACGATCATGATATCCAGCCCGGACACCACTTCGGGTTTCAGTGTGGAAGCATCCGCCAGCTGCGGGTACAGGATCGCCGGTCGCAGGTTGGAAAACAGTTCCAGCCCGGAACGCAGTCCCAGCAGCCCCTGCTCCGGACGCAGGGGGCGTTCCAGCGCCTCGTACTGCGGACCACCGACCGCTCCCAGCAGGATGGCATCCGCTGCACGCGCCTGGACCAGCGTCTGTTCCGGCAACGGGTGCCCTTTGGCATCGTAGGCGGAACCACCGACCAGGCCGTGTTCCAGTTCCACCTCCAGCCCATCGGCCCGCAGCCGTTCCAGTACCTTTACCGCTTCCGCAACAATCTCCGGGCCGATGCCGTCACCGGGGAGAACCAGAATTTTTTTCATAACCGTCTATCCTCACTGCTGTCCTGTTAACCGGTAACCCGTGCAGATAAAAGCAGGCAGCAGGTACGTTTTGAATGATATGGAGCAAGCCGCACATGGCTGTGTGCGCGTTACAAAAGTGAACGGGGAAGACGTGATCTGCCCGGGGCCTGTTAACGTTCACTCTGCCCCGAACAACCACGGGGCCTGCTGCCGCCGGCGTTCCTCGTAGGCGCGAATTTCATCGACGTGCTGCAAGGTCAGGCCAATGTCGTCCAGGCCGTTGAGCAGACAATACTTGCGGAACTCATCCACCTCGAAACCGATCACCTCGCCTGCGGGTGTAGTAAGGCTCTGCGCCTCGAGATCGACTTTCAGGCGGTAGCCTTCGCACGCCTCGACTTCGGCAAACAGCCGGTCCATGATTTCCGCGTCCAGCACAATCGGCAGCACGCCGTTCTTGAAGCAGTTATTGAAAAAGATGTCCGCAAAACCCGGGGCAATCACCACCCGGAAACCCGCGTCTTCCAGCGCCCACACAGCGTGTTCACGCGATGACCCGCAGCCGAAGTTTTCCCGACCCAGCAGGATCTGCGCACCGGCATAACGCGGCTGGTTGAGCACGAAGTCCGGGTTCAGCCGGCGTTGACTGTGATCCTGCCCCGGTTCCCCGGGATCGAGGTAGCGCCAGTCGTCGAACAGGTTGGGCCCGAAACCGGTGCGCTTGACCGACTTGAGGTACTGCTTGGGGATAATGGCGTCGGTATCCACGTTAGGCCGGTCCAGCGGTGCCACCAGGCCGTTCAGTACTGAGAATTTTTCCATCGTTACGGTCCTGCTCGCTCAGGGTTTCAAACCGGCTCGTCCAGCTCACGGATATCGATAAAGTGTCCGGCCACGGCCGCGGCCGCCGCCATGGCCGGCCCCACCAGGTGGGTGCGTCCGCCGCCACCCTGCCGGCCCTCGAAATTCCGGTTCGAGGTCGAAGCGCAGCGTTCGCCCGGCTGCAGCCGGTCGGCGTTCATGGCCAGGCACATGGAACAGCCCGGTTCACGCCACTCGAAGCCGGCCTCGATAAAAATCCGGTCCAGTCCCTCTGCTTCAGCCTGTCGTTTTACCAGGCCGGAACCCGGTACCACCATGGCCTGCTTGATGTTGGCCGCGACCTTGCGCCCGCTGGCGACACTGGCGGCAGCGCGCAGGTCTTCGATACGCGAGTTGGTGCAGGAGCCGATAAAGACACGGTCCAGCTGAATATCCGTGATCGGTGTTCCGGGCATGAGCTGCATATAGTCGAGGGCCTTGCGCATACCGGACTGTTTTACGCTATCGGTCTCGGCTTCGGGATCCGGCACGACGCCGGTAATCGCCACCACCATTTCCGGGGATGTCCCCCAGGTGACCTGCGGCCGGATCAGCCCTGCATCCAGGGTCACGATACGGTCGAATTCGGCGCCTTCATCACTGACCAGCGTACGCCAGTACTCCACAGCGGCATCCCACTGCTCACCGCCGGGCGCAAACGGTCGACCTTTTATATAGTCGATGGTCTTCTGGTCCACCGCGATCATCCCGGCGCGCGCACCGGCCTCGATCGCCATGTTGCACACCGTCATGCGGCCTTCCAGCGACAGGGCCTCGATGGCACTGCCGGCAAACTCGATGGCATAACCGGTACCACCCGCGGTGCCGATGGCGCCGATAATGGCCAGCACCAGGTCCTTGGCAGTGACACCGGTGCCGATGTCACCCTCGACGCGCACCTGCATGTTCTTCGACTTTTTCTGGATCAGGCACTGGGTGGCCAGCACGTGCTCGACCTCGGAGGTCCCGATACCGAAGGCCAGGGCGCCGAATGCGCCGTGGGTCGAGGTATGGGAATCGCCACAGACCACCGTCATGCCCGGCAGGGTCGCGCCCTGCTCCGGACCGATGACGTGCACGATGCCCTGGCGGGCGTCGTCCATGTGAAACTCGGTAATGGCGAAATCCGTACAGTTGCGGTCCAGGGTCTCGACCTGGATACGCGCGACCGGGTCGGCAATCCCGGCGACACCGTCCCTGCGCTGCGTGGTCGGCACATTGTGGTCCGGCACCGCCAGCACGGAATCCCGACGCCAGAGCGTACGCCCGGCCAGCCGCAACCCCTCGAAGGCCTGCGGTGAAGTCACCTCGTGGACCAGGTGGCGATCGATATAGATCAGTGCGGTGCCGTCGGCATCCTCCCGCACCCGGTGTGCCTCCCATAACTTGTCATACAGTGTTTTCGCGCCCATCACTCTCTCCAGCTTCCAGGTCAGCCTACGACGCACACTCTAATAACACAAATTCATATTTTTCATATTTTATATTACTATTTAGAATATATGGACATCGCCAGCCTGAAAGCTTTCACGGCGGTTGCCGCAGCGGGTTCCTTTTCCGGCGCCGCCGAACAGCTGTACCTGACCCAGCCGGCAGTCAGCAAACGCATCGCAGCGCTGGAAACTGAACTGGAAACCCGGCTGTTCGACCGCATCGGCCGCACCGTCACACTCACGGAGGCCGGGCGCGCCCTGCTGCCGCGCGCCCGGCATATCCTGATCGAACTGGAAGACAGCGTGCGCGCCCTTTCCAACCTGAGCGGCGAGGTGCACGGCACGCTGCGTTTCGCGACCAGCCACCACATCGGCCTGCACCGGCTGCCACCCGCATTGCAGGCTTTTACCCGGGCGTTCCCCGGGGTACGCCTGGATATCCGCTTCATGGACTCGGAAGAAGCCTGCGCCGCCGTGGAACACGGCGAACTGGAGCTGGGCATCGTTACCCTGCCCCCGGTACCGTCCCCGCGCCTGACGACACAGACCGTGTGGGAAGATCCCCTGAGTATCGTTGTCGCCAGCCACCACCCGCTGGCCGGGCGTGCGCGTGTGGAACTGAGCGAACTGGCCCGGCACCCGGCCATCCTGCCGGCCGCCAACACCTATACCCGGCAGATTGCCGAACAGGCGTTCGCAACGCCGGGGCTGGAACTGGACGTCGCCCTGTCCACCAACTACCTCGAGACCATCCGTATGCTGACTTCCGTCGGTATTGGCTGGAGCCTGCTGCCCGACACCATGCTGGACAGGCGTACCCGCAGGCTGCCGGTCCGGGAGCTTTGCCTGCAACGTTCGCTGGGCGTCGTCCAGCACCGCGAACGGACCCTGTCGAATGCAGCGCGGGAACTGATCCGTCGATTATCCTGATTCCGGCTGTGGTTGATCCCCGCTCCCGGAAATCCCAGCATGCGCAAGCGGCTGCGCTGGGCCTGCCAGGCAGCTTCATGCTAGAATATTGCTTCTTATAACCAGCCAGACAGTACGGTGATTGTCATGTCCGAAACGCAATTCAACTCCCGCCTGAACGATGAAATCAAGGTATCGCCGGAAGCGGTTGAACAGCTGATTGCCATTACCAGTAACGAAGACGATGTGAACGGTGTGCGTATTTTCGTGTCGGGCGGCGGCTGCGGCGGCATGAGCTACGGCATGACGCTGGTCGAACAGCCGGGCAAGTATGACTGCGTGCTGGAAAAGGACGGCCTGAATATCTACGTCGATGCGGTCGCACTGACGTTTCTGGAAGGCGTCGAAATCGACTACCGGACGCAGGGCGTCAACAAGAGCTTTGTCTTCAAGAACGTGTTTGCCAACACCGGTGGCAGCGGTACCTGCGGCGCCTGCGGTGCTGCCGGCGGCGGTTGCGCCTGACAGCTCCTGCACCCCGCCTGCTGCTCATTGCGCAGGCCAGCAGTTACCGCATCGCACCCTTTCTCCAGGCGGCCCGGCGCATGGGGCTGGAGACCGTCATCGCATCAAAGGGCGCGTTCTCCCTGGTATCCGAGGTCCACGACGGGCTGCACGTCGACCTGGACAACACCGAAGCCGCGCTGGCCGCTATTCTCGCCGCCGCCCGTCACACCCCCTTTGCCGGTATCCTTGGCAGCGACGACAGTACGGTTGAACTGGCGGCGCACGCTGCACAGGCACTGGGTCTGCCGCATAATCCACCCAGCGCCGCCCGCCTGTCGCGGCGCAAGGACCTGGCGCGGGCGCACCTGGCACTGGCCGGCTGCCCGGTTCCCCTGCACTGCCTGATCGATCTGCGCCGGCCGTTACAGCCCCAGATGGCCGGTCTGCCCTGGCCCTGCGTCATCAAGCCGCTCAACCTGTCCGCCAGCCGCGGCGTCATCCGTGCCGACGACGCAGCCGGCTTTGTGGCCGCCTGCCGGCGCATCCAGCCCATCATTGCCGAAGCAACGGATGATTTCGAGGCCTCCCATGTGCTGGTCGAGGACTACATCGACGGGATCGAAGTCGCCTATGAAGGCTACCTGCACAACGGCGAACTCACCACGCTGGCGCTGTTCGACAAACCCGACCCCTTGCAGGGCCCCTACTTTGAAGAAACCATCTATGTCACCCCCTCCCGGCTGGAAGAACCGGCCCGGGCCCGCATACAGCAACGCGTCGCCCAGGCCTGCGCGGCCTACGGTCTGCGCACCGGACCGGTACACGCGGAACTGCGTGTCGACGCACGGGATGCCTGGATCCTGGAAGTCGCCGCCCGCACCATCGGCGGCAACTGTGCACGCACCCTGGACGACGGCTCCGACTTCATGCTGGAAGAACTGGTGATTGCGCTGGCTACCGGAAAACCGGTGCAGACCAGCCCGCCCTCGCAGGCACGCGGCGTAATGATGATCCCCATACGCAAGGGCGGCATCCTCCGGCGCGTGGAAGGTATTCATGCGGCGCGCCAGGTGCCGGGCATCGAAAAAGTGGACATCCACCTGCGTGAGGGGCATGAACTGGTGCCCTTGCCGGAAGGCAACCAGTACCCGGGCTATATCTTTGCGCGCGGCGACTCCGCGGACGAGGTGGTCCGCGCCCTGAAGGAAGCCTGCGCCCGGCTTGAATTTGTCGTTGCTCCACTGTTCAGAATCAGCCCACAGTAAGCGTTCCCACACCAGGGCCACACTGCTATGATCGGCTCCTCAATCCGGACAGGGAGGTGCCAGATGACCATCAGGACCGTGCTATCCGCCGTTGTGCCTGCCGTACTCGTATCCGCCTGTACTTCGTTTTCCCACACCAATATCCAGCAGGCTGACGGCAACAGCGAAAAAAGCCGCGCCACCTTCGCCATCACCGCCGACCGACCGGGCAGCGATCCGGATACGCTGATGATCCTCGCGCTTTCGGGCGGCGGCAGCCGCGCCGCCTACCTGTCCGCCAGTGTCATGCTGCGGCTGGAAGAAGTCTATGCACAGGACGGCATCAATCTCCTGCACGAGGTCGACGCCATTTCCTCGGTATCGGGCGGTTCGCTGCCCGCTGCCTACTACGTGATCTCCGCGGATGACGGGCCGGGTGCATACGGCAGAGTCTGGGACCGGGACACCGTCCGGGAACTGATGCGAAAAGACTATATCCGCCGCTGGTTCGGCAACTGGTTCTGGCCCACCAATATCGGCAAGTTCTGGTTTACCGCCTACGACCGCAGCGACATCATGGCGCAAACCTTTGCCGACAACCTGTTTGATAATCTCAACAGCCTGCCACCGGGCCGCGACCTGAAAATCGGCCAACTGCTGGAATCGAGACCCTACCTGGTCCTCAACTCGACCAACGGTACCGCCACACCGGTGCCGGAACAGACGGGCAACCCGGAGCCGGGGGCTCCCGCCAGAAAATTTGGTGCACGCTTCACTTTCACCGACCAGGATTTTGACACCATCAGCTCCGACATCAATGACTACTCGCTGGCCCGTGCCGTGATGGCCACCGCAACCTTCCCGGCCGTTTTCAACTACATGACCCTGCAGGACTACCGACACAGTGGTACACCGGCCTGTGACAACAGGGACTGTTTCGTGCACGTATTCGATGGCGGGAATGCCGACAACCTGGGATTAAAGAGTGTATCGGGGATGCTGGACGAACTGCCCTGCCAGGCCGGCAACTACGACAGGCTGGTCGTCATCCTGGTGGATGCCTATACCAATAACAGCGGCATAGACGGCGCGAAGGCAGACCCGCTGGCGCTGGGGGTTTGGCTGGGATTACCCGAGAGGGTATACAGAACGGTCCGAAGAGCCATCGGACAGCGGGACGGAACAGACCCGGTAGTCTGACAGCGCAGGCTATTTCTTGCCGCCGCCACCCTGCCGGAAACCGGCCGGCAGCTGGCCGTAATCACCCTCGCCAAAGAAAAAACCGAGCATGTGTTTTTCGATCAGCTCGATGCTTTGCTCATCGGCGGTACTCAGCCCGTTCTCGTTGATGATGGTGGTCAGACGCTCGAGCCACTTTTCCCAGCCTTCCCGGGAGACATTCTCGAAAATCCGCTCGCCCAGTTCACCGGGATGCGGCGGTTTGTCCATGCCTTCCGCCTCGGTCTTGAGCACTACACACTGCACCATTCTAGTCATGTTTAACCTCTGTACCGGCTGTTTCCGTCATTGAATCCTGTTCATATTTTTTCAACAGCACACCCTCCTCGCCACAGCAATCGGCCGAACACTTCCTGACCTGATGCAGTTCGCGGCTGCTGCCATTGAGATACGCCTCGATGGGCAGGTTTTCCTTTGCGCAATCGCAACCCTTGTCATTATACACATAAATATTTTCCAGCCCGGCCCGTTCGGCGGCATCACGCGCAGCGAACAGGCTGGACTCCGGCGTGGGCGGGACATCGCTCAGCCGGTAGGCCGGGAAAAAACGCGTAATGTGCCAGGGGCTGTCCCTGCCCAGCCTGTCACGCACCCAGCAGGCAATCTCGTAGTGCTCACGGGGGTCGTCATTCCTGCCGGGGATGATGTTGGTACGGGTCTCTACGTGTATACCTAGATCATGGGCTTTCTTTATCGAGTGCAGGACCTGCTCTACGGTTGCCGTCGGGCAGATCTCCCGGTAGAAATCATCGCGCATACTCTTGATATCGGAACAGAGTACATCGATATGCGGGGCAGCCAGTTCCAGCGCCTCGTCCGTTACAAAACTGTTGGAGACATACACCGTGTACAGACCGGCCTGGTGCGCGAGTTCGGCGACATCGATGACGTACTCCAGCCACACGGCCGGTTCCGAGTAGGTGAAAGCGATGCCCTGAACACCGGCTCGCTGTGCCGTCTCGACCAGCGACTGCGGAGTCACCCAGGCTTCCCTGGACTGCCCCCTGGCCAGGTCATCCAGTGCCTGCACCCCCCAGGAGATATCCAGGTTATGGCAGCCACCGCAACGGAAGCTGCACCCGTAGCTGCCGACCGACATGACCCGGGTACCGGGGCGGTAGTGTTTCACCGGTTTATCCTCGATGGGATCGATATCGATCGAGGAGAGGATGCCGTAGGACAGGTTATAGAGCGTACCGTTGCGGTTTACGTGCGCCTGGCAGAAACCGCGCTGACCATGCCCGATTTTGCAACGCCACAGGCACAGGTTACAGCGGGTGGTACCGTTATCCAGCTTCTCCTGCAGACGGGTCTCAACCAGTTGATAACTTTCAGCAGTCACTTCGGCGCACCACGCTTTACCAGTACAAAGTACGCAGTATAGGGTATTCACATCCCGTTAATCCTCCCGCCGCGTGTGGTTTGGGCCATTTATCAGGGCCTGTTCGGAGCCGTCAGCCGCAGGGATGCGGCTGTCCAGCGTACGGGGCGGTCGTTACAACGTGTCACGAACAGGCAGCCTGGTGAACTTGTGAACACCCTGGCAGCTACGGCAGAAAGCGCGCCCGGACAAACCCGGGGCGACACGGCAGCACCAGCCGGTCGCCCTGGACACAAAAACGCGACGTGCCGTTGGCCTGGAAACCGACGGCCTCGACCAGGCGGAACAGGCGCCCTGCGACGCGGCAGGGGTACAGCCTGCCCTGCCCGCGCGTGGCGCGCATAAAGTTAAACAGGCGCCGTGCCGGCCAGTCCGTACTGACGGTATAATCCGCTGGCGCCGGAAAGCCCTGGTAACTGCTCTCTCCCTCCTGCTGTGCGCACCCGCTCCATTCGGCCCGGCCATACCGGGACAGGGCCTCAACCAGCAACCGGCCGCCGGCCTCTGCCAGCAGTTGGCCGGCCTGTTGCAGGCTGATGCCGTCTTCCATCGTCACCGCCGTCTGTGCAACGATGTTCCCCGCGTCCAGCTGCGCTGACATGCGATGCAGGGTCATGCCCATCGGGTTCACACCCTCGTGGAACTGCCAGAACACCGGGCTGGGACCACGAAAAGCCGGTAGCCGTGAGGGATGCAGGTTGAAACAGCCCAGCCGGGGGACCAGGCGTACGGTTTCGGGGAGCCTGCGCGCAAAACAGGAAACGATCACAAGATCCGCTGCATACCGGCTGATCTGCCCGGCAGCCTCGTGCGCATCCGGGGACAGGCGCAGCAGCGGTAGTTCGTTTGCCAGCGCGTGTGCGGCCAGCGTGTCCCCGCCTTCGGTAACGACCGGCAGGGACCCGCGCTGCACCGACGCCTCGCTACCGGCATCCACGATAACGGCGCACGGGCAAAAACCCGCCTCACACAGGGCCTGGAGGGGCAGGATCGAGAGGGCCCCGGCAGAACCCGCGTAAAGCACCTTGTAACGATCCGCGGAAATAAGCACCCCCTGCATGCGCCGCTGCAACCGGGCCGAACAGCAACCGCCCACCCGACCCTGTATACTACGCGCCTCTATGACCGGACCAGAATACGTTTTTGACGGCACGCGTGAAAATTTCCGGCAACTGGTGCTGGAGAATTCGCACCGGGGCGCCGTACTCGTCAACTACTGGGCACCTGGTGCCGGGCCCTGTTTACGCTTGTGGCAAGTGCTCGAAGGCCTGAGCCAGGCCTACCAGGGACGTTTTCTGCTGGTCAACATCAATACCGATACGCAAAAATCACTGGTGCGGGAACAGGCCATTACCAGCGTACCGACCATCAAGATCTACCGGAACGGCAGCGTGGTTGAATCCATCTATGGCGCGCAGTCGGAAAGCACGCTGCGCGCCAGCATCGACCGGCACGTAGCACCGGCACGGGATACATCCATTGGCGAAGCCATACAACAGTACCAGTCCGGTGACGTCGATGCTGCGCTGCAAACCCTCGCGCGGGCGCATGCGGCCGTCCCGGCGGACCCGAAACCCTGCGCCACGACAATGAAGCTGCTGCTGCGTGACCGGCGCTACGCGGACGTCGAGGATTATTATTCGACCTTA
>Ga0256841_1000178_pt1 | contig 70102 bp, 58 predicted proteins | sample 356308metaG_FD_185971 | JGI IMG/M metagenome (GOLD analysis project Ga0256841, IMG submission 185971) | Hydrothermal vent microbial communities from Mid Atlantic Ridge, Atlantic Ocean - 356-308 | ecosystem: Environmental > Aquatic > Marine > Hydrothermal vents | place: Atlantic Ocean: Mid... | reverse complement strand
GGTGGTTTTGAAGGCCATACCGTGGACTACTTGCCGCTACGCGAGGCGGTTACGGACCGCAATGGCCGATATGAGTTTCCGGCCTGTGGGACAAAACATGTAGAGGAAGGGTTTCTAACGGCGGATTCACCACGTCTGATTTATTTTAAGCCGGGTTATATTTTCAAGAGTGAGAGTAACCGATACCACCCTGACCGCCGATTCGAGTTTAACCGTCGATCGGACTGGCATCAGAAGACTATTGAACTGGTGAAATTTAAAGGTACGCCCGAGCAACAAGCTAAGGAGCTGGAAAGGTTTGATGGTGTTCTCAGTAATCTCGCAGGCGCTGGCCGCCGTTGTTTATGGATGGGGATACCAAAAACATTAGCCGTTGTACGCATAGAGGATATTCGTTTAACACAGTTGGGAGCAGACCCGAAAGTGGCGATTTCAGCCCCGTGGAGACTGGATGAGCTAAGGAAATGCCGGTCATTTAAAGAATTTTATAAGGTGTACGGAAATGAAGTGGATTAGATGCGCTATCGTTGTAGCGCTATGGTTCTTACATTCCAGTTATGCTTTTGCATACGAGAGAGATACGCATCGGGAACTCTCCAAGGTGACAATCGATAGTTCGGCCCTTTCCTCGACAACAAATAACATACTACTGGATTTTGGACTAAATGCAGATATCAGCCGTAACAGTTTGCAGAGGTTTCCAAATTCTGAAGGGGAGCAACAATCAATCATAGAATTGGTCCAGGACGGCGCCGATTTCGAAGATGATTTCTCGTTCCTGCTTCCGCGTCCCATTCATCATTTCTACGATCCGATCAACGACCAGTCCCTGCAGCACCCCTTGCTGAATATTATTGGTGGCGCCAGTAGATCGCCTGACTGGGCGCTGGAGGATACGGGTGACATATCCAGCCAGAACTATTCCTACAAGGATGCGCTTAATGCTTTCTACCAGGCGCTGACATTGCCCACAGAAACAGAACGCGACCAGCAATGGGGCAAGCTGTTCGAATCACTTGGACATGTCATTCACCATATCCAGGACATGGCCCAGCCCGAACACGTGCGCAACGATTTGCATTGCGGCATATTCTGGGGCTGCGGCTTGCCTGGTGCGATTGTTGGAGTATATGACCCGAGTTGGTTTGAGCTGAGATCAAAAAGAGTATTTAGAAATGGCATACCGGTTAATCTTGTCAACTACCCGAAGGTTGCTTTTCCCACCGTACGGGAATTCTGGACCACGCGCACCTCGGACTCAGTTGTTACTGACCGGAGAGGGTTGGCGGATTTCACTAACCGGAATTTTGTCAGCAAGGATACCAATTTTGAAATCAGGAATGGCATACCTGCGTCCAGCAGTCGCTACAGCCTGCCGGTACCCAGTGGCACTAACCGGGTTGATCTGGCTACTCTTGATGCGGACGGGACAGGCATCTGTCAGCGCCTGAATCAAAACGGACCGGTTGATTTGCCGGCTAACTCGCCCTGCGTGGTTGAATTTATCGAGAATGCCGTGACAGACAGTTACGACCCCGCCCGATCCGGTATAAATACCCGCGCTGCGTCGCTTTCGCTCTTCGATCAATACCTCGCTAAATACAACGTAAACAGCGTAGCTGTTGAAGATGGCGATGCTTTTCACGTCATGGACGTGGACCGGCTACTGACCATCAATAAGTACAATATCGACTCGGCACATCAGTTCCTGATTCCAAGGGCGATCGCCTACGGCGCCGGGCTGATTGATTATTTCTTTCGGCATAAAATTAATCTGAGACGCGACTATATAGATGATACATGGGTAATAGAAAATCAGACATCGAACCAGCTGAGTGGTGATTTTAAATTGCTCTATGAGCCCGCTGGTGGCAATCGAGTCATAGTTGCAACATGGTCATCCTTGACTATTCAACCGGATGGGGAAAGCCAGCAATTAGGTATGCCCGTAAAGCCAGGAAATAGTAGCGGATACTTTCTTCTTGTATATATGAGCAACGACAGGGCAAGTATGGGAAGTGTGGCGGCGAGAAAGATTGTGATTCCAGATATCACTCTGGAACCGTTGAACGGGCCGCAATTGACCAGGCAGGATACGTCCTGTGGGTATATGGAAACATCGTCGTATACACCGTCTTATGTGATTCGCGCCACATACAATGGGAAGCTTTATGAGCGTATCGTTCAAGGTCCTTTAGCCACACGGATTGCTGAGTTTACCAGTGACCAGTTGTGCCCTGGTTCTGTTGGGCTTTATGCCTCAATCCTAACTACCACCTATTCAAATTGGGGTAGGGCTGGATGTGTTGATAACCTGAAAGGATATCCGGGTTGTTATTCGAATGTCTTAAACGGCACATACATCAACAGGCAAACATATGCGTTTTCATCGTTTCCAGCTGTGAGATATACTGACGATACGGTCAGTACATCTTACGATATAGGCATTAATGCTGAAATTAATGGACTGCTGTCCGAAATTGAGGCAGATTTCACTCCTTAGTCAGGGTGGAAGCTGCGAGCATTTTGTTGCTGGCGCTAGCCTCGATTTACCGGGTATTTGGTTCAGGTCTTCAACGCCGGATCGTGTCGCCAGAGGGTTTTTCAGCAGCCTGCTAGATCTGTCGCAACACTGTCATGGGAGCAAACAGGCATATCGGGTCATCAGTGAATGGCACCCATCAGAAGCCTTCTTTGTCCAGTCGTGCGCCGCTTTCAGGATGCGTGCGTCCGGTTTGCGTTCACGATCGCTGCAAGCTTTCATATTGCTACGGCCTCGTAGCCTGTAGCAAGTAATAAATATAAAATATACAATATGTTATAAATGAAATAGAATAATTTACATTAACTATTCCCCATAACCGCCAGTACCGGTTTCCGTATCAAGTTGCCTTTCTCCTGGCCGCTAAGGTGTGAACCAGGACACAGAAACCCGGTTGTACTCCTTTCTGCTGGAGCGGGACGCTCCGTCACTACGAGATTCAAAAAGCAAGGCCTGCCTTGAGCGCGTCAGGACGACGCAGGGACCGGAACCGTTCATGTTCCCGAATGCTTCGCCTGGCACGAAGTTCCGCTAAACGAACTTGCCGAAGGTACTACTGTGGAAAGAAGAAACGCGAAACGCAACCAGATACAGGTTGAACTCGAAATTGCCCACCCGGGCGCCCGCCGTTGTGGTGGTTATGCAGAGGATATCAGTCGCAGCGGCGTCTCTGTTACCCTCCGGGACGGTGAACTGCCCGCGCAACAACGCTCGGTGATTCTCAACTTCAAGGTATGGACCGGCAGTGAAACCCTGTACCGGAAAATCTACGCGCGTGTGGTTCGCTCGGAACCGGAAAGGGTCGCGCTGGAATTTGCCGAGCACGATTTTATTGCTGAAGCGATTATCCAGGACCTGATGTACTACCAGAACTGTGAGCGTCGTTCCGGAACCAGGGCACCGCTGAAATCGGGTGGCGCCATCACCGGGGCTGTGCCTGTGGAACAGACGGTCTGATTATAACCCGGCGGGCGCACCTGTTTACCGCGTGGAGCGGGCGGCTTCCTGCCCGGTCTGCCAGGCTACGTTCAAACGTGCCGGTGAAAGGGCGGCAGTGGCAAGCCGTCTCAGTGGTCCTGGTACATCCTGTCGATATCCGCGGCGTAGCGCTCCAGGACCTGGCTGCGTTTCAGCTTGAGCGTGGGAGTCAGCAACCCGTTTTCGATGCTCCAGGGCTCCAGCTGGCAGCAGACCTTGCGTATCCTTGCGTAACCGGGGAACGCACTGATCTGTTTTGCCACGCGCTCCAGCACGATCTCGTTGATGCGGGCGCTTTTACAGGCTTCAGTACCGGTCGGGTCTACTTTTAATTCCCCGGCCAGTGCCTGCCACTGCTCCGGGTTCAGGACCAGCAGCGCGCTCAGGTAGGGTTTGTTGTCACCGATCACCATGGCCTGGTCGAACAGGGGATCCATGCAGATGGCCATTTCCATGTCTGCCGGCGGCACCTTTTCGCCGTTTGCCAGTACGATGATCTCTTTCAGGCGTCCGGTGATGTACAACTGCCCGTCGACGATCTTCGCCTTGTCACCGGTGTGCAGCCAGCCGTCTTCGTCGATCATCTCGCGGGTCGCGGTCTCGTTGGCCCAGTAGCCCAGCATGACGCCGGGGCTGCGCACCTGCAGTTCATCGTTGTCGCCGATGCGGGCTTCCACGTCCTCCAGCAGGCAACCGACACCGGACGGGTCGTTGTTCTCGATCGGGTTGACGCTGATGACCGGGCTGGTCTCGGTCAGGCCATAGCCCTGGATCATGGGCAGGCCGAGACCGATGAACAGGTGTGCAACGCCACCCGGTAGCGGCGCCCCACCCACCACGGCCAGGCGCAGCCGGCCTCCCAGTTTTTCCATGACCTTGCCGGCGACGATCTTTTCCAGCAGCGGCCACAATAACAGCTGTGGAGTCCAGCCCGCGCGTCCCTGCCGGTGTTCAAAACGTTTCCACCCCGTGCTTACCGCCAGGTTGAACAGGCCGCGTGCGAGCGGCGATTTTTCTTCCAGGCCGGCATGGATCTTGTTGTACACGCGTTCAAAGATGCGTGGCACGGAAATCAGGATGGTGGGCCGGACCGCCAGCAGGTCATCCGCCAGTTGCGGGATGGATCGGTTATAGGCGACCGCTGCGCCCAGCATTATGGGCAGGTAATAGCCCGCGGTGCGTTCCAGGGTGTGCGACAGGGGCAGGAAGGACAGGAACAGCTCGTTGGGCTCGCATTTGACCACCTGCAGGCTGCGGTAGGCGTTCCAGAGAATATTGTGGTGGCTCAGCATCACGCCCTTGGGGCGACCGGTGGTGCCCGAGGTATAGACGATGGTGGCCAGGGAGTCCCTGTCCCAGTGGATACGGATCAGCTCGGCCTCGTCGGGCAGCCAGCTGCCCGCGGTGAGCAGACGCGGATCCGGTTCGCCGGCGGTATCGATGTGGTCAAGACTGATGATGCGGTTCAGGAATCCCAGCTGGTCGCGCACCGGTTGCAGGCTGTCCCAGTGTTCCTGGTTGCCGATCACCAGCAGTTTGACGCCCGCGTTCTGCAGGATATAGGCGGCGTTCTCAGCGCGGTCCTGGGTATACAGCGGGACCACCACCAGCCCGTTGGCCAGTACCGCCTGGTCCAGCATCACCCACTGCGGGCAGTTCTGCATCATGATGGCCACGCGATCGCCCGGCTGCAGGTCTTCCGCAGCCAGTGCCGCCTGCCAGCGCGCCACCTGGGCGCCGGTTTCCGCCCAGCTCAGATCCTTCCAGCTTTCACTGAATTCATCGAAGTAGCGGTAGGCCAGTTTATCCGGTGTTCTTTTCACGCGTTCGTAGAACAGTCCCGCGAGAGTCCCCGCCTGTTCCGGTGAAATGAGGTGATTGCTGGAGGATTCTGCCATGGTGGTTATCCGCCGGTTTTTTCTTTGTCGGTGAAGCCGGAAACGAGTTCCCAGCCGGGGTCGGGCGTGAAGCGCGGACCCAGGGTCTGTTCCAGTTTGCCGAGGCGTTGCAGCAGGGTGTCAGCGCCCATCGTTTCGATGTAGCGCAGCGGCCCGCCGCGAAAGGGTGCGAAACCGGTGCCATACACCATGCCGCCGTCGAGGTGGTCAGGCTTTTCGACCACCTGTTCGCGCAGGCAGGCCACCACTTCGTTCAGCATGCGCAGGATCATCCGGTCACTGACGCTGTCCGGGGGCTGGTAACCCTTGGGCGGCGCCGGCTTGACCGCCTTGCCTTTTTTATACTGGTAAAAACCTTCCCCACTCTTGCGGCCAAGACGGCCCTGGCGCACCAGGTCCCGCAGGCGCTGGGGTACCGGTGTATCGAGGTGCTTGCCGAGGTTCTCGGCCACGTGCAGGCAGATATCGAGTCCCACGGTGTCGGCCAGTTCCACCGGGCCCATGGGCATGCCGAAGGCCAGCGCCTGGCGGTCGATCTCGGCAGCCGGTACGCCTTCGTTTTCCAGCTCCACGGCCTCCAGCAGGTAGGGCATCAGTACCCGGTTGACCAGGAAACCCGGTGTGCTGGTAACGGGCAGCGGCAGGCGGTCGATTTTGCGGGTAAAGCGGATGGCCCGGTTGACGACCTCCGGGTCCGTGCTGTCGTCGCGGACAATTTCCACCAGCTGCATTTTCGCCACGGGGTTGAAAAAGTGGATGCCGACCAGGCGTGCGGGCTTGCTGAGCACGTCACGCAGTTCGGCCAGTGGAATACTGGAGGTATTGGTCGCCAGCACCGCGTCCGCGCGCATGCGCGGTTCCAGTTCCTGGTACAGGCTGCGCTTGGCGTCCGCGTCTTCGAAGATGGCTTCGATCACCACGTCCGCGTGCTCTACACCGATGCCCCTGTGGTCCGGCATCAGCCGGTCCATGGCTTCCTGGATGGGGCGTGGTCGTTTCAGGCGGCGTTTGAATAACCGCTGCGCCCGCTTTACGGCCGGTGCAATGCGCTCCGGCGACTGGTCCGCCAGCGTGACACGCATGCCGCGCAGTGCGCACCAGGCCGCGATATCACCGCCCATGATACCGGCGCCGATGACGTGCACGTGTGCCGGTTTGAAATCCGATTTCTGCCCCAGCGCCTTGAGCGTCTCCTGTAACAGGAATACGCGGATCAGGTTCTGCGCGGTCGGGCCGACGATCAGGTCGGCCACTGATGCCGCTTCGGCGTGCAGCATGGCGCGCTCGTCCCCGGCGTGTTCCAGCCAGACATCGATCAGTGCGTACGGTGCAGGGTAGTGATCTTCGCGCGCCTTTTTGCTGACCTGGTGGCGGAATACGCGCGCCAGCAGGGGGCGTGCCCAGGGATGGTTGCTGAGTGCCTGCAATTTGCCGGGCCGGTGGGGGAACGGCGGCTCCATGATCATCGCGCGCGCCGCCGTATGCAGGTGTCGTTCCGGGACGGCATGATCCACGAAACCCATGCGTCGGGCGGTACGGCCGTCGACGGTGCGGCCGCTGAGCATCAGGTCCATGGCGTGCAGGGCGCCAACCAGCGGGGTCAGGCGCACGGAGCCGCCGAACCCGGGGTGGATGCCGAGCCGGACTTCGGGCAGGCCCAGGCGCGTACCGGGATCATCCCTGGCCACCCGGTACCGGCAGGCCAGCGCCATTTCCAGGCCGCCGCCCAGGCAAAAGCCGTGGATCAGCGCCACACTGGGAAACGGCAGGGCCGCAAGCCGGTCGAACACGGCCTGGCCGCGCTGGATGGCACTGAGTGCCTGGTCGTGGTTTTCCAGTTGGGTGAATTCACGCACATCGGCGCCGGCAATGAAGCCGTTGGGTTTGTCGGAAAGGATCACCAGGCCGCGCGGTGCGCGTTCCACCAGTTCCAGCAGTTCTTCGTAGAAGGCTTCCAGGACGGCAGCGGACAGGACATTGGTGCTGCTGCCCTGTTTGTCGAAATGCAGCCAGGCGATGTTGTCTTCATCGATGACCGTGTAGAGGTCGCGCTTTTCGTTTTTGGTATCCATCAGGCGGTTTCCCTTTCCAGCAGCAGGGCACCGCCCTGGCCGCCGCCAATGCAGAGGCTGGCGATTGCGCGTTGACCACCCGTGCGTTGCAGGGTCCGCAGTGCGTGCAGGGCGATGCGTGCACCGCTGGCACCCACCGGGTGGCCGATGGCGACACCGCCACCATCGATGTTCAGGCGTTGTTCGTCGATCGGGTCGAAGGCGGCATCGAGCTGTAATTCCTGCCGGCAGTAGTCCTCATCCTGCCAGGCGCTCAGGCAGGCCAGCACCTGGGCGGCGAAGGCTTCGTTGATTTCCCAGTTGTCGATATCGCTACTGTTGAGCCCGTTGCGCTTCAGGATGGGCGCCATGGCGTGCACCGGTCCCAGTCCCATCTGGCTGGGGTCCAGCGCAGCCCACTGGCTGTCGGTAATGCGGCCGATGACCGGCAGACCGTATTTCTCTACAGCGGTTTCGGAGGCCAGTACCAGCCAGGCGGCACCATCGGTGATCTGCGCGCTGTTGCCGGCGGTGACCTTGCCGAACGGCCGGTCGAACACCGGTTTCAGTCTGGCCAGTTTTTCCAGGCTGCTGTCGGCACGCAGCCCGTCGTCGGCAGCATAGTACTTGCCCCGTTCGTCATAGACCGGTTCGATTTCTTCCAGGTGGCCTTGTTGCTGCGCCTGGTCCAGCCGCTGGTGGCTGCGCAGGGCGTAGGCGTCCATCGCCTCGCGACTGATGTTGAAGCGGTGTGCAAGGATCTCGGCGGTCTGGCCCATGTTGAGGCTGACGATGGGATCGGTCAGGCCGCACAGCAGGCCGATGACGGGCTTCAGGAACGCGGGTCGGAAGGCGGCAATGGTTTTGAGCCTGGCGCCGGTGCTGCGTGCGCTGTTGAGCGCGCTCAGCCAGTTGACTATGGCGGTGCCGAACAGCAGCGGTGCATGGCTCATGGCTTCCGCGCCGCCGGCCAGCACCAGTTCGGAGCGCCCGGCGGCGATATCCTGGGCAGCGCAGTCCAGTGCCTGCAGGCCGGAGGCGCAGTTGCGCTGTACGGTCCATGCCGGTACCCGGTCGCCACACCCCAGTCGCAGTGCGACCACCCGGGCGATATTGACTTCCTGCGGCCCGGGCATGACGCAACCCATGATGACCTGGTCCAGATCCCGGGGTGCAAACGGCTGACGGTAGAGCAGGGCACGACCGGCCTGGAACGCCAGGTCGGAAGCGTGCAGGGGGCCGGGCCTGCCGCGCGCGCGCAAAAACGGCGAGCGGCTGCCGTCGACTACGAAGACCGGCCGGCCTGTTGCGAGGGGGTTGGGTTGCGCTGCCATGAGCTGTCTGTCTCCTTCCAGTAGTCGGCGGGGAATGCATCGACACCGATGACCTGTTGTCGTGCGGCTGCCGCGGCACGCACCTGTGCCGCTTCACGTTCGTCGATTACGCCGGCGGAAACCGCTTCCACCAGGCAGTGCTCCGGATCCCCGGATGCAAGTTGACCACTGCGCATGGCTTTTCGCAAGTGCGAAAGAATAGACTGGGCGGCCGCGGCTTTTTCAAAAGCCGTCTCCAGTTGTGCCAGCGACTCGCGCTCATCCTGTGGTATGTACAGGCCTTCCGTCAGGCGTTCGCGCGCGCTGCCCCAGTGCAGGATGACACTGGCTGCGCGTTGCAGCAGTGCATCGTCGGGTGCGCGGTAGCTGGCGCCAAAAGGGAACAGCATCCATTTCAGCGCTCTGCCCAGCCAGCGGTTGGGCAGGTTGGCATAGACTTCAAACAGCTTTTGTTGGGCCTCAAACAGGGCGTCATGTACCGCCCATTCCAGTAACGGCCGGTCCGCCGGCTGACGGCCCTGGTCGGCATAGCGCTTGAGCGCGGCCGAGGCGATATACAGCTGGCTCAATACGTCACCGAGCCGTCCGGACAGCGACTCCCTGCGCTTCAGTGCCCCGCCCAGGGTCAGCAGGGCGGCTTCCGCGGAGACCGCAAACATCGCGCTCATGCGCGTCAGCTGCCGGTAGTAGCGGGCCTCCTCCCGGTCTGTGGGAGTGCCTGCGAAACGCGCGCGGGTCAGGCCGTGGAACACGGCGCGCGCCAGGTTGCCCAGCAGCAGTTTGATATGTCCGAACAGGGCGAGGTCAAAACGGTTTGCGTCACGGCGCTGCGCCGCTTCCATTTCTTTCAGCAGGTAGGGGTGACAGCGGATCGCGCCCTGGCCGAAGATGATCAGGCTGCGGGTAAGAATATTGGCGCCCTCTACCGTGATGCTGATGGGTATGCTCTGGTAGAAGCGCCCCAGGTAGTTGCGCGGTCCCATACAGATGCCGCGGCCACCGTGAATATCCATGACATCATCCATCACCCGGCGTCCGCGTTCGGTCAGGTGGTACTTGACGATGGCGGAAGCGACCGATGGCTTTTCGCCGCGGTCGACGGCCAGAGTGGTCAGGCCCCGGGCGGCGTCCATGGCGTAGGCGTTGCCGGCAATGCGGCCCAGCACTTCGGAGATGCCTTCAAAGCGACCGATGGGCGTCTTGAACTGTTTGCGTACCGCGGCATAGGCGCCGCCCGCGCGTGCAGCCAGTTTGCCACCGCCGGTGCCGAGTGCGGGCAGTGAGATGGAGCGGCCGTCGGCCAGGCATTCCATCAGCATGCGCCAGCCTTCGCCGATGCGCGCCTGCCCACCGATGATCCAGTCCATGGGGATGAAGACATCCTTGCCGCTGTTGGGGCCGTTCATGAAGGCCTGGTTGAGCGGAAAGTGCCGCTCGCCGATCTTGACGCCGGGCGTGTCCGTGGGAATCAACGCCAGCGTAATGCCTAGCTCTTCTTTCGCGCCCAGCAGGTGATCCGGGTCGTACAGCCTGAAGGCCAGGCCGAGCACGGTGGCGACCGGGCCCAGCGTGATGTAGCGTTTTTCCCAGTTCAGGCGGATGCCGAGCCGTTCTTCGCCTTCGAAAGGCGCACGGCAGACCACACCGCGGTCGGGCATGGCGGCGGCATCGCTGCCGGCCTCGGGCCCGGTCAGGGCGAAGCAGGGAATTTCATCACCGCAGGCCAGGCGCGGCAGGTAGTATTGTTTCTGCGCATCGGTTCCATAATGCAGCAACAGCTGGGCGGGTCCCAGTGAGTTTGGCACCATGGCGGTGACCGCAGCCGAGATGCTGCGGCTGGCAATCTTCATGACCACGCAGGAGTGACCGTAGGCGGTGAACTCCAGGCCGCCGTACTGTTTGGGAATGATCATGCCGAAGAAGCGTTGCTGCTTGAGGAAATCCCACACCGGTTGCGGCAGGTCGTGCAGGTGTTCGGTAATTTCCCAGTCGTCGATCAGGCGGCACAGTTCATTGACCGGGCCGTCGAGGAAGGCCTGTTCTTCCTTGCTGAGCGCAGGCGCCGCGTAACCAAGCAGGGTATCCCAGTCGGGCTGACCGCTGAACAGTTCGGCTTCCCACCAGGTGCTGCCGGCTTCCAGGGCTTCGCGTTCGGTGTCGGATACGCTCGGCATCATGCGACGGAACATTTCCATCACCGGTGTGCTGATGACGCTGCGGCGCACCGCGGGCACCCCCAGCAGGACGGCAGCGGGAATAAATACCAGCCATACGGGTGTCAGTGCCCAGGCACTGACCTGGTGTATCCCGGGCCAGGCCAGCAGGTACAGGGCAATCGCGCCACTCCAGGCCCAGGCCGGTGCGCGCCGTGCCGCCAGGCTCCAGACGACGGCCAGTACGATCAGTGATTCGATGAGTAGCACCATGGTATTGCTCCTGTGATTCAGGTGGTTTTTATAACGCCTTCTGCTTCTGTTTCGACCTCGACTTCCTCATTGTAGTTCGCTTCTCCGGGTTGCGGGTCGGGTTGCCCTGCAGGCAGGTAACATTCCCCGTCGGAATCACAGATGCGGCCGCTGCGGTCCCATGGCATTTCACGGTAGGTCGGGTGTTTGGCAAAATCCAGGTGCGGGCACTTGATGATGTCAAAGTAGGGTGAATAGTCAAAATCGCGCGGGGTGAAAAGACGCGTGTTGCGCGGCACCATGCGCAGCGAGCCATCGCGCCGTTCTTCCAGCATGGGCAGCACCGGGAAGTTGACCGAAGCGAACGCGGCGGCAATCATCGAAGAGCATACGGAGCGCGTCGGCCCCCCGGCATTGTGTTCAAACAGGCTCGAACGCCAGCGGCGCGGGATGATGCTGTACGGGAACAGGAAGCGACCCAGGTCCATGAGCTGGCGCAGGTCATACTCGAAACCCAGGTGTTGCAGGGTGAACTTCATGATCTGTTGCGCGTCCTGCCGGGTCAGTCCGGTGGGCCGGCAGACCCGCAGCGAATCCGCGCAGTACTTGCTCAAGGGTTCCACCACGGTGCCTTCACCCAGCCAGGCTTCGATGATCAGCTGTTCATTGGGGTCCCCACTGTAGAAAGAGAGTACTTTGTCCCGCAGTTCCTCGTCATCGATGTCATGTACACGGCCAATATAGAGCGCGGAATGTGACCACGGGCTTTGCGTAATCGTGCGGATGATTTCCGATATACGGCTGCGTCCTTCGACCAGCACCACATCGCAGGGGCGGATTTCGTAGCGGATGCGCTCGAAGTCACACAGCGGCGGGTTGGCCGGCTGCTGTTCAGCAGTCAGCCAACCGACAACTTTCTTTCCCAGCCAGGCCGCAGGATTGAGCATGCTTCAGCTTCCGTTCGGTAGATCGTATTCAGGGTCGGGCCCCCGTTCGGGAGCTATATGCAAGATTAGCGGCCACTTTATAGATAGTCTGAGCAGTGAATCCGGGGCGCCGCAAGCACTAGCAATTCAGTGGCTTGTGTGCCAGGCGCAGCGCGCGTTCCAGCACGGATTCCGGGGTGTAGAAATGCGGTGAAAAACGGATGCCGCCGCCGCGCAGGGCGCAGATCACCCCGTTTTCCTGCAGGTAACGGTAGCGCGCCTCGAGGTTTTCCTGTGGATATCGGAATGTGACAATCCCGGCGCGTCTGTCCGGCGTGATTTCTGAGACGATAATTCCACCATTATTTATTATATTATCAATTAGATATTGAATTTTTGCCGAAACTAAATTAAATATGGCCGGAATGCCGGTTTCCAGCAGCAGGCCCAGGCTGGCGTGCAGGGCGTGGATACCCAGCATGTTCGGGCTGCCGCACTCGAAACGACGCGCGCTGGCGGCGGGTTGCCAGTCGCGGCGGTCGTAGTCACCCAGTGCTTCCACCATGTGCCAGCCATACTGCCTGAGCGCCAGCCGTTCCAGCCAGTCACTGTGGCAGTAAAACAGGGCCAGTCCTTCCGGCCCCAACATCCACTTGTGCCCGTCGCCCACCACAAAGTCCGCCTGGCAGGCCTGTACATCCAGTGGTTTCACGCCCAGGCTCTGGATGGCATCCACGCAGAAGGCTGCACCTCGCTGCCTGCACGCAGCACCAATCGCCTCTAGATCCAGCGCCAGCCCGCTGGCGTATTGCACGGAACTGAGTGCCACCAGGCGGGTTGCAGGCGTCATGGCCTCGATGATGCGTTGTTCCGGGTCACGGACCCGGTCGATATCGACGCTGCGTACGCTTACCCCGAGGCTGTGCAAGGATTCCCAGACGATGCGGTTGGAGGGGAACTCCTGGTTGCTGATGAGCACTTCGTCGCCGGCTTGCCAGGGGAAGCCCCAGGCGATCACCGACAGGGCTTCGGAGGTGCTTTTCATGAGCGCTATTTCGTTGACATCCGCGGCATTGACCAGGGTTTGCAGCTGTCTGCGCAGCGCCTGCTCGGTGTCCAGCCAGTGTTCGTAGCGGCGTGAACCGAGCCGGCCGTTTTCGGCCGCAAAGCGTTGTACGGCCTCCACCGTGCGCACCGGCCAGGGGGAGACCGCAGCATGGTTCAGGTAACAGAGGTCATCAGCCAGGTTAAATTCGTTTTTTGTCATGATGTCGGGCCAGAGAAGCGGTAGACTGAAGACCCGTATTAAAACATGATTTGGTGATGAAACCGTCCGCTATCCGTTTTTCGGGACAGCTCCTTCCCGCCGTACTGTTGCTGGCCGGCGCCGCAGTGATGGCGGATCCGCCGGTGCACCGCGGTGTCGTTGCGGAAACGGGCTTGCGCTACTGGGAATGGGACGGCGAAGGGGTCCTGTTCCGGCTCACCCAGCGGCTGCCGGACCAGACGCGCGCTTATTTCATGGCGCGCGGGTTTGCACCGGACCAGGCGGACCGCATTGCCCGGCGCTGCGTATTCCAGTCCATGTTTAAAAATACTGCTGTGGCCGGGGCGCCGTCCGTTACGATCGACCTGGCGGACTGGCGGGTACGCCATGCCGGCAGGGAGAGTCGCCTGCTTACCCGGGAACAGTGGCGGCAGAACTTCCCGGGCAGCGCGCTTCCCAAAGCCGCGGCCATTGCGCTCGAATGGTCGTTGCTGCCCACGCAGCAGGAGTACGCGCCGGGTGATTACAACTGGGGCATGAGCAGTTACGGCCTGGCGCCGGGGACCGTGTTTGACCTGGCATTTTCCTGGATACGCGAGGGGCGGCGTTTGCAGGGGCGCCTGAACGGTGTAGAGTGCGCAGCGGATATTCACCCGGAACCGCAACCATGATGCCCTGGCACCCGACACCTGCGCTCCTTGCCTTGTTTACCCTTCTTGCGTCGTCTGCACTGTTTGCCGGGCAGCCACCCCAGCGCCTGAAGGAAATTCCGGAACGGCCGCAGGCACCGGACTTTTCGCTGCGGGATATGGACGGTGTCGAACACCGGCTGTCCGCGTATCGCGGCAAGGTGGTGATTCTGAATTTCTGGGCGACCTGGTGCCCGCCGTGCCGGGAGGAAATGCCTTCGATGCAGCGCGCCTGGCAGCAGTTGAAGGACGAGGACATCGTGATGCTGGCTGTCAACGTGGGCGAGGACGAAGACCGTATTTTCGAGTTTACCGCCAGTTACCCGGTCGATTTTCCACTGCTGCTCGACCTGGATTCCGCGGTGATCGGTAACTGGCCGGTACGCGGATTGCCGACCACCTTCGTGATCGATCCACAGGGCAGGATCGCCTACCGGGCGATTGGTGGCCGCGACTGGAGTGCGGCGGGGCTGTTGCGGAAAATACGCGCACTCAGGTAGCCGGCGATTCTGTGGCCGTACAGGGTTTGGCCCGCTGTGCCATCCGGGCGTGATAGTCTTCCAGCCACGACGGTATGCGCTCGGCCGCTTGTGGTTTGCCGATATGGTAGCCCTGCGCACTGTCACAACGCATGTGGCCCAGCGCGGTCAGTACTTCCCGTTCTTCCACGCCTTCCGCCACCACCGAGCAGCCGAGCGTGTGCGCCAGCTCCACGACCGATTCGACGATGGCCAGGTCTTCACTGCTGTTCATCATGCGCAGCACAAAGCTGCGGTCCACCTTGAGTTCGTCCACGGGCAGGTGATTGAGGTAGGCCAGTGACGAGAAGCCGGTACCGAAGTCATCGATCGAAATGCGTAGCCCCAGTTTATGCAGGGACTCCAGCACTTCCTGTGCAAAGTCGATGTCCTGCATCATGACATTTTCGGTGATCTCCAGGGTAAGGTGATGGCTGGCTATGCCGGTGCTCTTCAGCAGTTCCATGATGTGCGGTTTCAGCTGGAAGTCACGCAGGGACTGGGTGGATATGTTCACGGCGACCCCCAGCGGGAACCCGTTGCGGTGCAGTTTCCTGAGAAAATACAGCGCTTCCTCGAGCACCCAGTTGGTCAGGTCCTGGATGGCGCCGGTCTGTTCGGCGAGATCGATAAACTCGTCGGGGGGGATTAGTCCGAGGGTCGGGTGATCCCAGCGCACCAGTGCTTCAAAGCCGGTAACCTCGCCAGTATCCAGCGAGATTTTGGGCTGGTAGAACAGCACCAGCTGACCGGCGCTGATCGCGCTGCGGAGTTCTGCGCCGAGTAACAGGGTGCGCACGCTGTGGCTGTCCTTTTCACCGTTGTAGATACTGCACGAGGTGTGCGATTCCCTGGCCTGGTGCATGGCCACGTCAGCGCAGCGGACCAGTGTATCGGCGTCATCGGCGTGTTGCGGGAACAGGGCCAGGCCAATGCTCAGGCTGACTTCCAGTTCCACCTGGTTGACATTGAAGGGCCTGTGCATGGCGGCCATTATGTGCTGGGTGCAGGCGGTGGCCTGCTGTTCGCTGGTGTCACTGAGGTACACGGCAAATTCATTTCCGCCCAGGCGCGCCAGAAAGGTGTGTTCCGGAAGCGTCTGCCGGATGCGGGCACCGATTTCCAGCAGCAGCTGGTCGCCGAGGTCATAGCCCAGCGTGTCGTTGATCTGCTTGAAGCGGTTGATGTCGATTACCAGCAGGGCGATATTGGTGGTCGGCTCGGCTGTAGTGATGGCGCCGGACAGTTCTTCGTACAGCCGGGAACGGTTGGGCAGGCCGGTCAGGGTATCGTGGGTGACCTGGTGGCGGAGCGCGGCAGTTTTTTCATCCAGCTTGCGGGAGATTACCGATGCAAACAGCAGGGCAATCCACACGGCTACCCAGAGGATGGCCAGGCTGGTGGAAAAAAACCGGCTGTTGAGCGTCGCGGTCAGGGCGCTGCCGGTTGCGCCGGCATGATGCAGCAGCACCAGCTGGAGCGGCAGCCCGACTACCGGGGTTGCGACCCAGCGGAATTCCCCCGCAGACAGCTCGATCTGGCCACTGCTCCTGTCGCTGCCGGCCAGTGCCTTCCGCAGGCGTTCCGCCAGCGATGCCTGATCGATTTCCGCGAGTGCCGGCCCGGCTGCACCGCGCAGGCCGTTGCGGTCCATGATCAGCGACAGGTCTGCTGTCGGGGCAAAGTAGCGGTGGGTCTGTTCCAGGGCGAGGCTGTCGGTATCGCCGGTGACCAGCGGGATGGCTACGTTGTGGGCGACATCCTCTGCCTGCTGACGGAGTGTCTGGAAGGCATAGGTTTTATCGACATCCGCGATGATCCAGTAGGCAATGAGCCCCAGGATACTCTGGGTGATCACGGTAATGCCTACAATCCCCAGCAGCAATTGAGTGGATAGTCGCATCCGGACTCAGTTAAGCTTGCAGGTATTGATGCCGGCCAGTGTGTAGAGTGGACAAATCCGGATCAGGGCGACAAACAGGTTGGCCAGCCCGAAAAATGCCAGCACACCGGAGCTTACCGGGTCGGCGATGAATTCGGTGTCAATCAGGCTGATATAGATCAGCACCGAACTGATCCCGATCCGTAGTATACGGTCCAGTTTGCCAATATTCTGCTCAAGTTTCATTACAGGTCCCCCAATGATGACTGGACCGGCGACAGCTTTTCCCCATAGCGACCGGTCCTCCCGTGGATAGCGGCCGGTCAGGACCGGAATTTAACGGCAGGGTGCTGTAAGTGACGGGCGCCCAGGTTCAGAAATTGCTATATTTCGCCGCTAGTTCCTGTACCGGGGCAGCTCGATAACGAGCTTGTCCGCACCCGGATCGTTACCGCCTCTGTACCCGCGGGCCGATCCGGTGGCAGCCAGAGAAACCAGCCATGTTTGCGTCATATCGTTCGCGTCTTATCGCATTACTGACGGCCGTCACCGGGTTGATGGTCCTGCTGCTGTTTGTTTCCTACCTGAGCGCGCGCTGGGTGATCTGGGAGGATGCCTCACTGCACCTGCAGCAGACGGTGCAGCTGTACGAGCGCAACCTCGCCAGTCAGCGGATCGAACTGGCCCGTTACGCGGGTACCATACGCAACGACAGCCTGTTCCGGGATTACAGCTTCGCCGTGCTGCGAATCGGCGCAGATAAACAGCCGCTGGTCAGCCTGATCGACGACTACCTGGAGCGCATGCCGCTGGACGCGATCCTGTTGATCTGGGACGACGGGCTGATTGTGCGTGGCCGCAATGACGGCTTCCCGGAACGGGAAATTCGCAATTACCCACTGCTGCGCGGCAACAGTACTGCGTATATCGAAACCGGTGACGATGTATACCTGGTTGCCATCCTGCCACTGGTGTACCAGGGGGAACACCTGGGGCGGGTGGCGGTTGCGCAGAATATCAGTAACAGCTGGGTGACCGGGCAAACGAGAGACCGGCAAACGCAGCTGTTCGTGGAACGTGACGGCCGGGTGATCGCCAGTACTGCCCCGGAATTCATGAACATGAGTATCGATACGGGGGCTGGAACGCTGGCCACGGTAACCGATACCTACCGCCTGCAACAGGTCGGCCTCCCGGCTGCGAAAGGAGTACGCGCCCGCTTCTGGATCGCGCGTTCGGATACGGCGCAGATCGAAACCCTGAGTCGTTATAACCGCATCATGATCGGGCTGGCCCTGCTTACCCTGGCGCTGATGCTGGTGGCCGGCCTGATTGCGGTCAACCGTTTCAGCCAGCCGATCAGGAAACTCATCAGCCTGACCCGGGAAATGGCCAGCGGGCAGTTGCCGACCATCAAGCGGGGCAAGGGAGACAGTGAGATCGACCAGCTGCTCAACCAGTTTATCGAGCTGGTCGACGCATTGCGCGCGGGTCGGGAGGAGGTGCAGAAAGTACACGGGAAGCTGAAAGTCTCCGCGATCACAGATGACCTGACCGGCCTGTACAACCGGCGCTACCTGAACGAAATCTACCCGAAGATGCTGGCCCAGGCCGAGCGTGAAGGACTGGTGCTGTCGGCGGTGTTGCTCGACCTTGACTATTTCAAGAATATCAACGACAGCTACGGGCACAATGCGGGCGATGCCTGCCTGGTGAAATTCGCCACGCTGTTAAGAAAGAACAGCCGCACCAGTGATTTCGTGTTCCGCATGGGCGGGGAGGAATTCCTGATTCTCAGCCTTGGCCGCAGGGCGGAGAACGTGTCCACGCTGGCGGAGAAGATCCTGGTATCGACCGAAGCGGAAGAAGTGCAGTATGGCGGTCACGCCATACACTTCACCGTCAGTTGCGGTATCAGCTGTGTGCGCAGCTCGCCTTCTTTCCACCCGACCCTGTCACACCTGGTATCGCTTGCCGACCGCGCCCTTTACACGGCCAAGCGGGAAGGACGCAATTGCATCCGCATGAATACCGAAGGCTGCGAAAAGGCAGGGCAGGGCGCAGCCCGGAGCGGAACCCGACAGGCTCCTAGCGTTGGTCGATAGGTACGTAGTCGCGCCGGGTTTCTCCCACGTACAGCTGCCGCGGTCTGCCGATGCGCTGGTTCTTCTCGCTGATCATTTCCATCCACTGCGCAACCCAGCCGACGGTACGGGCGATGGAGAACATGACGGTAAACATGTTGGTGGGGATTCCCAGCGCCTTGTAGATCAGTCCTGAATAGAAGTCGACATTGGGATAGAGCTTGCGCTCGATAAAATAGTCGTCGCTGAGTGCGATTTCCTCCAGCTTCAGCGCCAGCTCGAACAGGGGGTCGTTTTCATTCCCGAGTTTGGCCAGCACCTCGTGACACATCTCGCGGATGATGCGCGCGCGCGGGTCATAGTTCTTGTATACCCGGTGGCCGAAGCCCATCAGTCGGAACGGGTCATCGCGGTCCTTGGCGCGGGCCAGGTAGGCGGGTATGTTTTTTACATCGCCGATTTTCTCCAGCATGCTGAGTACCGCTTCATTGGCGCCGCCGTGCGCCGGTCCCCACAGGGCGGCGATACCCGAAGCAATGCAGGCAAAGGGGTTGGCGCCGGAACTGCCGGCCAGGCGCACGGTGGAGGTGCTGGCGTTCTGCTCGTGGTCGATGTGCAGGATGAAAATGAGGTCGAGCGCCTTTTCGGCCACCGGGTCGGCCTCAAATTTTTCACAGGGCACGGAAAACATCATGTGCAGCAGGTTACCGACGTAACTCAGGGAATTGTCCGGGTAGACCTGGGGTTCGCCAATCGAATGCTTGTAGCTGGCGGCGGCGATGCTGGGCATTTTGGCGATCAGGCGGTGGGCGGCAATCTCCCGGTGCACGGGGTTCGAGATGTCGGTGGAGTCGTGGTAGAAAGCGGACAGCGAACCCACCACACCGACCATGATCGCCATGGGGTGTGCGTCATGGTAGAAGCCGCGGAAAAAGCTTTTTAGCGCTTCGTTCAGCATGCTGTGGTGGGTGATGATGCTGTTGAAGTCTTCCAGCTGCTGGCGCTTCGGTAGCTCCCCGTACAGCATGAGGTGTGCGACCTCGATAAAACTGCTGTGTTCGGCGAGCTGTTCGATCGGGTAACCACGGTACATCAGCATGCCCTGTTTGCCGTCCAGGTAGGTCAGTTTGCTGTGACAGCTGGCGGTAGACAGGAAGCCGGGATCATAGGTGAAGTAGCCCAGCTCGCGGAAAAAACGGCCGATGTCGACGGCATCGGGTCCCATCGTGGCGGTCCGTACCGGCAGCTCAATCTGACGACCGGTTCGGTTGTCGATTACGGTGACAGTGTCTTCAGGCATCGATCACTCTCCTGTTGGATCTGTTCATTCTGATGCGGACGGTGCGGGTAAACAGGTGCAGGGGTCGTGGCACAGCCGGCACCGGCAGGCGGGCGTCCCTGTTACTCGCTGGTTGAAAGCACAGACTGTCCCGGTGTCCGCATGCTGAATTCGAGCTTGTCCAGCGGGGCAGGGTGGCCCAGGTGATATCCCTGCACATAGTCGACGCCGATCCGGCGGAGTATTTCAAGGGCCTCGGCGCTTTCCACGTACTCGGCTGTCGTTTGCTTGCCCATCATGCGGACAATCTCACAAATGGATTTGACCATCATGCGGTCCACCTCATTGGTGGCAATATTGCGGACAAAAATACCGTCGATCTTGACCATGTCCACCGGCAGGTTTCTCAGGTAGGCATAGGAGGACAGTCCGCTGCCGAAATCATCCAGTGCAAGGTGGCAACCTGCCTGTCGCAGTGCGTTCATGAACTCCATGGCCTGCGGGAGATTGGCAATCGCCGCGGTTTCTGTCACCTCGAAACACAGCTTTTGCGGGGGGAAGCCGGTGTCTTTTATCTGTTCCAGGAGGTGGGCGCGGAACGCCTTGTCGCACAGGGAAAGAGCGGACAGGTTGAGCGAACAGAGTTCGGTCTGTGCCAGCGCTTCGGGGTGTTCAGCAAACCATTGCAGCACGTGGTCGAACACCCAGCGATCCAGTCGCGGCGACAGGTTATAACGTTCGGCAGCAGGCATGAACGCGCCGGGTCGTACGATCTTCCCGTTATCGCGCAGCCGGATGAGTATTTCATAGCGGCTCCCCCGGTCGCTGTCGTCACAGGAAAGAATGGGCTGGGCGTACAGGCAGAAGAGATCCTGCTCCAGTGCGGTGGTCAGGTTGGGCGCCCAGTGCACGTCGCTGGCGGGACTGTCCGGCACGTTGCTGTCCCGGTCATGGACGTGCACCTGGTTGCGGCCCCTGGCCTTGGCGGCAAAACAGGCGGCGTCGGACAGGCTGAGTGCATCTTTCAACGAGGAGATGCCCTGCAGGGGCAGCAGCCCGATACTGACGCCCAGGGAGAAACGGCGTTCGCGCCACTGGAACTGGAAATTCTCGATGGACTTGCGCAGCTGCTCGGCAAGCGCGGCAGCCCGATCTGTCGGGCAATGTTCCATCAGTACAGCAAATTCGTCGCCACCCAGCCGCGCCAGGGTATCGCGTGAGCGGATCTGCCCGGCAAGCAACTCTGATACCTGGCGCAACAGCTCGTCGCCGGCGATGTGCCCGCAGGAGTCGTTGACAAACTTGAACTGGTCCAGGTCGAGGTAACACAGGGCGTGTTCGCCCTTGTGTGTGGAAGACAGGATGCGGCTGAGTCGTTTTTCGAATTCCCGGCGGTTGATCAGGTCGGTCAGTGCATCGTGGGTAGCCTGGTAGGCCAGCTGGTCTTCGAGGTGCCTGCGATCGGTAATATCCCTGCATACCACCAGCAGGCGGGGTTCGCCTTCACCGGGGTCCAGGCTGGCGCGCTGGTGCACCCACAACAGGGAACCATCCTTGCGGACCTTCCGGTATTCGACCCCCTGTCCGGATTCCTGGCCGGCGAACAGCCTCTCCATGTGTTCCAGTACGACCGGCAGATCGTCGGGATAGATGACGCGGGCCGCTGACCGGTTGATCAGTTCTTCCACGCAATAGCCCAGTATGCCGGCACCGGTACGATTGATCGAGCGTATGGTGCCTTCCTTGCTGATCGTAGTGTAGATATCGGGGGCGTGTTCGTACAGGGTCTGGTAGCGTGCCTCGCTGGCGCGCAGCGCCTGTTCGGCCTGGACCGTGTCCGTGACATTTTTGAAAATGCCGCGGGTAGAAACGGCTTCGCCTTTCTTGATCAGGGAGCCGCAGTCGCCCGTGAGGTGGACGACTTCCCCGGATTTGGTCAGGAACTTGAAGTGTATACGGCTGAGTTCCTCCCCCTGCTGAAGACGGTTGAAACGATCCTGGCAGCATAGCTGGCTGTCCGGGTGCAATACATCCGTCAGGGTCAGCGACTCGACTTCTTTTTCCGTATACCCCATGGTTTCGCGCCACGCGCGGTTGGTATACAGGAAACGGCCATCCGCAGCCAGGCACTGGATCAGGTCACTGGTGTTGTCGAATACGTCGATATAGCGTTCATGGCTTTCGCGCAGTTCGGATTTTTTCAGCAGCAGACTGTTTTCCCTGGCGGTACGTTCGAACAGGTTGCGCGCCAGCACAGGCAGGCGCCGGAAGCCGTTGGCATCCGGGGTAATGAACTGGTCAACACCCTGTTCAAGGCAGCGCAGGGCGATTTCCTCAACACCGGTGCTGGCCAGCAGAACCACCGGCACGTTCAGCTTGCGAGAGCGGAGTTCCGCGGTTGCCTCCAGTGCATCCAGCCGGTCAAGTTGCAGTTCGCAGACCAGCAGATCCGGTGTTTGCGTATCCAGCGCGGTACGCAGTGCAGGCAGCGATTCAACCTGTGCGCAGACCTGCGTTTCCGTGTTCCGGTCGAGGCACTGGCGGATATCGGTGGCCAGCGGTCGGGTACAGGCAAGCAGCAATCGAATTGGAGGGGGAGAGGAGGTCACTGGCTTTCAGTTAATACGGGTTCCGGAAACAGGTTGCCAAGCATAAAATAATGCCAGTAAAAATAGTATATCTATAAATATCAGTATATTAAAGAGATTATCTAATCCATTTTCCACAATTGTGGCGGGTATATTGCACTGCGCTCCTTTATATAGCGTCGCGCTGGCTGTTTTTCCTTAGCCGGAACCGGGTCTGCCGGCAGCGGACTTCATGCACCGGAAGGCCGGGTGCTGGATGAACATCGGCACCAGGTGCAGTCACAGTCCGCGCGTGGATTCAGCAACGGGGTGTGGTGCCGTGCGACCGTGAGATGATACCAGATCCGTTTCCACAGGCGGGGCGCATAGGATCGCTGCATGCGTTCGCGGATGTCCCATCCTTCCGGGTAGTGTTTCAGCAGCCGGTTGTACCCGCGGTTACCTAGCCGTTCATAAAACCAGCGGTTAACGGCGGCGGTCTTGTGGTAATCGCGTAAACGGTGTTTCCAGAAGGACTCATATTGCTCAAGGTCTCCACTCAACTGAGCTCGTCCCGCCGCAGCGCCCGATACGATGGCGAAGCGGATGCCAAAGCCGAACAACGGGTCCTGGAACCCGGCGGCCTCCCCGGCGTACAGGATATTACGCTTGCGGGCTGATTTGGGCAGGGCAAAATTTCCGGTGCCACCGAAGCGGCGTGGGTTGTTCAATTGCACTCCGAGTCGCTCGCTAAAGAAGTCTGCGCTACGCTGCAGATACCGTTTTTCATTATGGAAATCCCTGAACAGGCAGCTTGCCAGGGTCGCACGGCCGTTGCAAACCAGCAGGTAGGCATAGCCGCCCGGTGCCAGTTGCTCTGACACGATGGCCCAGGCCCCGTTCTCCATATCGGTTTCAAACAGGTAACCCGCCGCAATGGCGTCGGCGCGGTGCGGGCCTTCGGTGACGATGCCTCCCGCAGGAAGGTTACGCAGGGTTTCACCAAAGCGGATGTCAACGCCCGCAGCCAGTGCCTGTTGCTTGAGGCTGCAATCCAGGGTGCCGGGTTCACTGCCCCTTCGTACCAGGTAGAAAAGCGGTAGTTGTGAATGAACCTTGCGCTCGATTTCACCGTTCGGCCCATAACAGATGACCTGGTTGATCGGCGTGTGCTCGAAATCCGCGGCAATGCCAACTGTCTGCAATTCCGCCAGAACGTCGGTTTTCCTGGTCCAGTTTTCCAGCCCCTGAAAATCGCCGTGGAAACGGGTACCGACATCGTCCCGCCGCTCGTGGACGCATGCCCGTCCGCCACCATGTGCAATCGCAAGTGCCGCCGCCAGTCCTGCCGGACCGGCGCCAGAGATTTCGATGCTCCCGGTTTGTCTGTTTCTGTTCATGGCTGCTTGAGGGTCTGGTCGGGATTCTTCACCGGCGTTCGCGGCCGAGGGGCGCGCAGGCGCAGTTTATACTACGTCGAATATCCTGACCGGGTGAATGCCGGTCAGGTCAGTTCGCTGTCTACCCCCACCTCAATGAGTGTATCCGAAAGATAGTGATACGGCGGGATGACCAGGTTGGTCGGGGCCGGAACTTGCACGAATACCCGCCCGGCGAGGTCGAAGCGGGAACCGTGACAGGGGCAGAAATAACCCCCGATCCAGTCCGCCCCGAGATCCGCAGGGGCCACCTCCGGCCGGAAGGCAGGCACACAGCCGAGGTGTGTACAGATACCGATCACCACCAGGTGTTCCTTGTGTATGGACCTGAATTCGTTCCTGGCATACGACGGCTGCTGGCTTTCAACAGAGGAATCAGGATCGCGCAGGCGCTGCAGGTGTTGCGGAGTATGCATGCGCTGCAGCATCTCCGGTGTGCGCCGCAGTACCCACACCGGGCGACCGCGCCAGGCTACAGTAAGCTGTTGCCCGGGTTCAAGCTTGCTGGCATCTATTTGTACCGGAGCACCTGCCGCCTGCGCGCGTTCACTGGGCCACCAGCTGTCGATGAAAGGGATCCCGGCGGCCACCAGACCGGCTGCGCCAATCACTGATGCGGTTGCAATCAGCAGTTTGCGCCGACCGGGGTCGGTACTGCCGGCCGGAACCTGCGGGGTGTCAGGCGTGGTCATGGTGGTGTCCTGCCGAATGCGCACTACCGCCCTCACTGTGTTCTGACCGTCGCGAGCCGCGTTGCGCAAACCGGTTGTAGGCGGGAACCCAGACCAGCGCAAAGAACCACCCGTACGCGTAGGATTCGAGCAGACCCAGTGCAAAAGCCGGCCAGCTCAGCCATTCGAATCCCGGCAGCAGGACGCGCCAGGCCGGGTACATGGCGTAGTTCGGGAACAGCAGATCCCAGACCACGCACAGGGTGAATGTGAGACACAGAAACAGGCTGCTGGCATGACCGACAGCCGCTACGGGAACCCTGGTGTTCATGATGCACCTCCTTTCATCGGTCTGCCGTAAGCGGCTATCCTGATGGTCCGCGTGTTACGGCAATGGTTTGTAGATGCCCTGGAGTTTAGGGTAGAACCTGTGTGCAGCTCTCATGTCAAGTGGTCGATATCCGCACGTACCAGCGCGGCGGAACGCTCGAAATCGTCCCGTTCCTCCCGGCTCAGTTTCAGCTCTACAATGTCCACCAGGCCGTTCCGGTCCAGCACTGCAGGCACACCCATAGCCGTGGCGTGCTGTTCGTATTCGCCATCCAGTATGGCCACGCAGGGCAGGATGCGACGGCGGTTGTGGCTGATGGCATCGACCATGGAGGCAATGGCTGCAGCAGGGGAGTCGTAGGCGCTGCTGTGCTTTTTCAGTGCCAGTATCTCACCGCCGCCCTGGCGTGTGCGCTCGGCAATCCTGCGGATCGCCGTGTCATCCAGGAAGTGTTCGATGGGGATGCCGGCGATATCGGTAAAGCGCGCCAGCGGAACCATGGCGTCGCCATGGCCGCCCAGTACCAGGGCGGAAATATCCTTTACCGAGTACCCCGTCTCTGCAGCGATGAAGCTGGCCATGCGGGCGGTATCCAGCGCGCCGGACTGGCCGAATACGCGTTGCCGTGGCCAGCCGGTGCGTTGCCAGGCGCGCCAGGTCAGTACGTCGACCGGGTTGGTGACCATCATCAGCATGGCCTCAGGCGCATGGTGCAGGGTGTTGTCGACAATCGTGTCGATAATGGCCAGGTTCGAATCCAGCACATCCGAGCGCGACATGCCCGGTTTGCGTGGAAAGCCCGCGGTGACAATGACCAGTTCCGATCCGGACATGGCGGCGGGGTCGGTCGCGCCGCTTACCCGGGTGTCGAAGCGCAGCAGGGAACCGGACTGTTGCAGGTCCAGTGCTACGCCTTCAGGTACACCCGGCTGTACATCCAGAAGGAGTATCTCCCGGCACAACTCTTCCTTGGCCAGGATCTGTGCCGTCGATTCGCCGACCCGGCCACAGCCGACAATAGTAATTTTATTCATTGCGGGTCTCCATCTGGGGGATGATCCAGTGATTTCCGGCCCCGGTATCGCCGGGGAAGTTATTTCAGGCCACGAATGGCACTAAAGTTAAGTAAAAATAGCCGTCATTGTGAGCGTAGCGCGGCAATCTCATGACGATATCTTCATCATTCAGGGATTGCCACGTCACTGCGTTCCTTGCAATGACAGGGCTTTTGGGCTTAGCTTAGTGCCATTCATTTCATGCCGCCACACTTCCCTTCATTTTCTTTCATGTGACTTGCACCACATTTTCCTTCCTGGGATTTGCTGTCATGGCCGCGGTTTTCTTTTTCATCCCCGTGGTGTTTTTTGCTTCTGACGGGTTCATTTTTATCATCTTTCGCCGGGGTGTCTTCCTGTCCTTTATGGGCCAGCTGGTAGCCGGAAGGCAGGTCGGTTATGACAAAAGGATTTTCAGCGCAATTCGCGCTGATTGGCAACCCGCTGGCCAGCATCAGCAGGGAACCTGTGAGCAGTGTGGTTTTTGTGTAAAGGCTTTTTCCGTTCATTTAAACAAGTCCTCGTGGTTGGAGTAAAGCAGCAGCCGTTTTTCCGGTCACGGCGTAGTGGTGTCCGTGTGCGGCAGCCGCCTGGAAAGCGAGCGCAGTCGCTCGTAAAAATTCAGGGTTGACTTTTGAGTTCGCGGCGTCTGCGTTTGAACTCCTGTTCATCGATTTCACCGCGTGCATAGCGTTTTTGCAGTATTTCTAACGGGCTTCCTCCCGCAGCCGGGCCGGTTGCCGAACGGTTGCCGACCAGCGCTCTCGCGACGGCCACAATGATTACGATCAGCAGGAGCCAGAATAACCACATGAACAACCCGCCCCCTGAAAGCATGTTGCCACTGTCGCCCATCATACGGCCTCCCTAGATTTTTGCCCTGCGCAGACGCAGAGCATTAGTGATTACCGATACCGAGCTGAAACTCATGGCGGCCGCCGCAATAATCGGTGACAGCAGCAACCCGAATACCGGGTACAGTACACCGGCAGCGATCGGCACGCCGACCGAGTTGTACACAAAGGCGAAAAACAGGTTCTGGCGAATATTGCGCATGGTGGCACGGCTCAGGCGCCGTGCCCGGACAATGCCGCGCAGGTCGCCCTTGACCAGCGTGACCCCGGCGCTTTCCATAGCGACATCGGTCCCGGTACCCATGGCGATGCCGACGTGGGCCTGGGCCAGGGCGGGTGCGTCGTTGATCCCGTCACCGGCCATGGCCACGGTTCGTCCGTCCGCCTGCAATGCCTTGACCACCTCGGCCTTCTGGTCGGGCAACACTTCCGCCTGCACCTGGTCGATGTGCAGCTTTGCCGCGACGGCCTCGGCGGTTTTCCGGCTGTCGCCGGTGAGCATAACGACCTGTATGCCTTCGCTGTGCAGGTCGCGAATGGCTTCAGGGGTGGAGTCCTTGATGGGGTCGGCCACGCCGATCAGGCCGGCGGCTTTACCGTCAATGGCCAGCAGCATCACGGTCTGGCCATCGGCGCGCAGGGCATCCGCCTGGCGGGGCAGGTCGCCGGCATCGATACCCAGGCTTTCCAGCAGCCTGAGGTTGCCCAGTGCGACAGTGTGACCTTCCACAGCACCCGTTACTCCCTTGCCGGTTACCGACTGGAATTCATCCGCCCTGACCGGTTCGACGCCGCGTTCGCCGGCTCCGCGTACAATGGCTTCCGCCAGCGGGTGTTCGCTGGCGCGCTCCAGGCTGGCGGCAAGACGCAGTGTTTCCTGTTCTTCAAAATCCGGTGTCGCGATGACAGTCACCAGTTTTGGCTTGCCCTCGGTAAGGGTGCCGGTCTTGTCGACCACCAGTGTATCGACCTTCTCCATGACCTCCAGCGCTTCGGCATTCTTGATCAGTACACCCAGCATTGCGCCCTTGCCGGTGCCTACCATGATGGACATGGGGGTGGCCAGACCCAGCGCACAGGGGCAGGCAATGATCAATACCGCGACCGAGTTGATGATGGCATAGGCCAGCGCCGGCTCGGGACCCCGGATACTCCAGACAATGAAGGTGATGATCGCCACCAGTACAACAACGGGTACAAAATAGCCGGCGACGATATCCACCAGTTTCTGGATCGGTGCCCGCGAGCGTTGTGCGTCCGCCACCATCTGTACGATCTGTGACAGCAGGGTGTCAGCGCCGACTTTTTCTGCTTTCATCAGCAGACTGCCGGTGCCATTGACCGTGGCGCCAATCAGTTTTGCACCGGTGGATTTTTCTACCGGCAGGGGTTCCCCGGTAACCATGGATTCATCCACGTTGCTTTCGCCTTCGATGACGGTTCCATCTACGGGGATTTTTTCACCCGGGCGGACGCGCAGGATGTCGCCCGGCTTGACATGCTCCATCGGGATGTCTTCTTCGCTACCGTCTTCCCGGACGATACGCGCGGTCTTGGGAGCGAGTCCCAGCAGCATTTTTATGGCCGCGTTGGTCTGGCTGCGGGCGCGCAGCTCCAGTACCTGGCCCAGCAATACCAGCGCGGTAATGACGGCCGCCGCTTCGAAATAAACCGGTACTACGCCGAACTTGTTGAATACCGATGCCGGGAACAGTCCGGGCAGCAGAACGCCAACCATACTGTAAATCCAGGCTACACTTACACCCAGGCCGATCAGGGTGAACATGTTGAGGTTGCGTGTTACCAGCGACTGCCAGGCGCGTACATAGAAAATCCAGCCGCCCCAGACCACGACCGGTGTGGCAAGTATCATTTCAAACCATTGTCGATAACGCGGGTGGATGATTTCCGCCATGGCGTCCGGCCAGAATTCGGCAGCCATGGCGCTGAGAAATACCGGCACCGCCAGAAAAGTGCTGACCCGGAAATGGCGTGTCATGTAATCGAGTTCGCTGGTATCTTCCTCCGCTTCCACGGTGCGGGGTTCGAGCGCCATGCCGCATTTTGGGCAGCTGCCGGGTTCCTCCTGGACGATTTCCGGGTGCATGGGGCAGGTGTACTCGGTCCTGGTGGCCACCAGGGGGACACTTTTCGGTTCCAGCGCCATGCCGCATTTCGGACAGCTCCCCGGCCCTTTCTGTTCGATCTCGGGGTGCATGGGGCAGGTATAGAGGGTGTCATCGATGTTGCAGCTGCCGTCAGGGCAAATGGCGGCTGAAGTTTTCTCAATCGGCGGCGATGTGGTTGCCCCGGTATACTGGTTCGGGTTGGCCGTGAATTTCCCCAGGCAGGAACTGCTGCAGAAGTAGTACTCCTTCCCGTTGAGTGTTGAGTGGTGTTCCGAGTCTGCCGACACGGTCATACCGCATACCGGGTCCTTCAGTTCAGTGAGCTGTGTGTAGCGGCCGGGTTCTTCCTGAAACTTGCTGTGACAGTGTTCGGAGCAGAAATACCAGGTCTTTTCCTGGTATTCTTCCTGTGCCGCAGCAGATGCCGGATCGACCTCCATACCGCACACCGGGTCTTTTTCAATGGCCATGATCGGACTCCTGTTTTTAGTTTATTGATGCCAGTCAGGATGCGTTCGTTCACCCCTGCTGGATATTTCCTTGCCTGACCGTAATCAGGCGGGGTGATAAATATCAAGTGTAGTCAATTTCCTCTCCGCTATCTGTTCATCAAGCCTGATACAGGCCAGGCGCTCGATTGCAATAGAGATCATCCCGCCGCAGGGGGGTTGGCAGCGATGACCCCACCTGCCCGGCCAGGACCTGGTAAATGTTGATATTGCCGCGTTCGAAGTAGCAGGCGCAGCCCGCCATGTAAAGTCGCCACAAGCGGTAGGTACGGTCGTCAGTAGCCTGGATGGCCTGGCTGCTGTGTAATTCCAGCGATTTCACCCAGTGCCTCAGGGTGAGCGCGTAGTGACGCCGCAGGCTTTCCACATCCAGTAACTCGAACCCCGCTTTTTCCATGGCATCATGGACATCACTGATGCGCGCCAGTTCACCGTCCGGGAAGATATAGCGATTGATGAAGCGGGTCAGAGGGGTTCTTTTCCAGCCGCTGTCGCTGGTGATCCCATGGTTGAGAAACAGGCCGTCCGGCTTGAGCAGTCGGCGTACGGTTTTGAAATACAGTTCGAAATTTCTGCGGCCGATGTGCTCGAACATACCGACACTGACAATGCGATCATACTGTGGCTGGTCGGGAAGATCCCGGTAATCACGCAGCTCCACGGTAAGCTGTTCGCCCATCCCTTCGGCCCGAATGCGCTGCCGGGCGTAGCGGTACTGTTCTTCACTGAGTGTGATGCCGTGTGCACGTACGCCATAGCGTCGTGCCGCCCACAGCAGCAGTGCACCCCAGCCGCAGCCGATATCCAGAAGTGTCCGGCCCGGCTCCAGGCGCAGCTTGCGGCAGATGTAATCCAGCTTGTCTTCCTGGGCGCTGGCGAGGCTTTGCCGGCTGTCTCTGAAATAGGCGCAGGAATAGACCATTTCCGGGTCCAGCCAAAGGTGGTAGAAGTCATTGCCCACATCGTAGTGGTGCGCAATGCTGTGTTTCGAGTTTGCTGCTGGCCTGGGAGCGGTGCCCGCCGCCGGCGTGGTTTTCCGGTATGGCCCGGAGGGTAGTCGCAGTGCGTTCCACAGTGCAGTCAGTCGTTGTTTCAGTGACCATCCGGTCTGTTGCAGAAATACACCCAGGCCGAACAGCAGTTCCATATCCCCCTCGACGTCGATGGCACCTTCCAGGTGGCTTTCAGCCAAACGCATTATATCGCGATGCAGCACCAGGTCGCGCAAAGCCCGGGGATGCCTGAATACCAGCGTGCAGGGGGCCGCCGGTTTCCCGATGACGGGTTTTTCGTTCCAGAGGCGTATGGCCACCGGACCCGTGTAGGTGCGCATCAATGCGTGCAGGATATTGGTGGCGTATCGTTCAGTTTTTGATGCGCGGGCGGATACAGACGCAGTTGCCGCGGATGTTTCTGTCAGGAAACGGTGTTCAAAATATCCAGTATCCATGGTGTTCTCCTGCCGGCGGTGTCAGGTAGCCGTATCCGTCGCTGCATTGCCGGAACGGATGTGGTAGAGGTGCTCGACAGGCAGCACGGCGATGATACCGTCACCGCTGGTTCCGGTGCCGGCTGCTTCCAGGATGGCGTTAACAATTTCCTGAACCTGGTCGGCGCGGACAAAAATTTCCACCCGCGCATGTTTTACCTTCCAGTCCGAGCTGTAGAAGTCGGCATACTCTCCGTAGCCGTTTACGTGTGTGCAGCTCATGCCGGGAACGCCGATGGATTTGAGTTTTCCTTCTACCTGTTCAGCCCGGTCGAGGCGGATAATGGCGGTGATTTTGCTGAATTTCATCGTGAACCTCCTGGCGGGAATGCCGGTTTCCGGGGCCTGCCTTCTGCAACTGGATAAAAGATAGAGCCTGTGTGTAACTCACAGGTCAAGGTGCTGATAAATAATTAACCAGTGGCTAGATGCGCAGTCGAAGTGTCAATAGCCAGGGAGGCGGATAAGCGGGGATAACCCGGTCGAAGGGCGGGAGAGAGGGGCCTGCCGTATAACAGGCTGACGCGATACGCGGAAAGAAGGGCGTACCCGGAACGATGTCACCAGAGCCGGTACGGACCCTGAAGGCAACGGCAAAATGACCGCTGTTTGCGACTTCCATGTCGCAATGTGAATCCGGCGCCGTGTGATGTGTGTCGGCGTGGTGCCCGCTTTCGGTCGGGGCATCTGTCAGTGTGCAGCAGGCCTGGACCGGTTGCAGCATCAGCGCCAGCAGGGTGAGCAACGGCCATAGTAAGCGCCGCTGCCTGCCGGTGGCGCCCATTGCCTGTAGACTGAAGTGCTGAATATGCATGGCAGACGTCGCTTGCTATTCCAGCTTGAGATAGGAGCGCAGTTCAGATTCTGTCGGCTGCTTGCGGCAGACAATCTCACCATCGATCAGCAGATTGGGTGAATGGCGTATGGTGTACTTCTCGACGATGTCAGGGTGGTCTTCGACATACCGGACGTCATAGTCGATGCCCAGGTCGTCCAGCTCCCTGGCGAGGTTCGGGCAGTGACTGCAACCCCGGGTGGCAATAATGCTTACGTTCATGGTTGTTTCCTCCTCCGGTTTTGAAAGCAGGCTACTTCCCGTCTTCCGGCAGTTCCGCCATCGACTCGATCAGATAGCAGACACTGTCGCCGTCCGGCATGCCGTCCGGCAGCTTGCGCCACTCATTGAGAGCGTCTTCCATTCTATCCTGAAGCAAGGCCAGTTCCGAGAGTTTAGCGCGGTTCTCCTCGATACGCTTCTGGATAATCCGGCGCACGTGCGGGCAGGGTGAGTTACCGTGGCGGGCCTCGTCCAGGATCCCGCGTATGTCCGCCAGGGTATAACCAAGGTACTTCGCCCGGCGGATGAACATCAGCCGGTTGAGGTCATGGCGGTTATACAGCTTGTAGCCGTTTTCCTCGTTCCGAAACGGTTTCAGGAGCCCGATACGGGTGTAATGGCGCACGACATGAGGGGTTACCGAGGCGGCGCGGGCCAGCTCGGTCACCATCATGGCACCCAGGTTACCTTTCGGTTTTCCAGAGGTGGCCGCGCTGGTATTGCCGGTTACTTTCTGTGGTGATATCGAATCCACGGGTTTCCTCCAGGAATGACTGAGAGTATAGATCAACACCGCTCCAGTATGTTGAAGGAGCGGCGTTGACCACCTGCGCTAGGAACCGAATTCCTCGTGCAGGTACTGGATGACGTTCCGGATATCTCTGTCTGTCAGGTTGGCATTGCCGCCCCTGGGTGGCATGGCCATCGGCGAGCCCGGGCTCTGGAACCCGCCCATCACGTGCCTGAACAGTACATCGTCCGCCTTGGACAGACGCCCGTCCTTGCGGGTGAAATCCGGCACGCCGGGGAATGCACCCTTGCCGTCGGCGCTGTGACAGGCGACACAGGTACCGGCATAGATCTCCTTGCCGGACAGACTGCTGCCCCCGGTGGCCGGGGTAGCGGAGGTTTTCACCAGCTGTGCCGCACCGGCGTTGTCATTGGATTTCTGCAGGAAGGTGAGGATATTGCGCATTTCCTGCCCGGTCAGTCCGGCACGCACCCGCATGTGGAACATGGTAGTGATCCACTGGTCGTCACGCAGTTCGTTGGCGGGACGAATATTGTGACAGCGTGAGCAGTTGTCCGCCCACTGCTGGGCGCCGAGGGCGAAATTACCCGGCTTCGGGTAGTCAAAGGCCAGGACGCTGGCGGGGAACAGGCTGCCTGCCAGGGAAATCGCGGTAGCAGCCAGACTGGTTTTAAGCATACTCTGATTTAAAGGTTTCATGTTCATATCTCCTAGAATCCGTACGCGAGCTGGGCAAGGAAGCGGTTGTCATCCTGGGTGGTGGCACCGTCTTTACCATCGTTGAACTCGTAGTTCACCTTGGCAATGAAATTACTGGTAAACAGGTAGTTCAGTCCTACGGCCCACTGTTCCTGGTCGTTCGCATCGACTGCCGAGTCGAAGTCCGTGTAACGTGCCACCGCTTCAAAGCGGGTGGGAAGGAAACGGTACGCGGCCTGGGTGTACCAGGTTTCCCAGTTGGCGCTGCCGGAGGCAGTAAGTCCCTGGCTGGTAGAACCCACCTTGGTCTTTACATATTCACCACGGACGCCGAAGGAGCGGTACTGGAAATTGAAATCAGCACCGTAGACATCATAATCACGCTTGCTTTCATCATCGAGGTTATCCCCGGGCAGGAGATCGCCTTCGACTTTGGTAACCATGGCCTTGCCGGTCGCGCCGGATATACCGAGTTCCAGCCCTGCCACGGGTAATATACCCAGGCGGCCACCAAACACCTTGGTGCCGTCGGCGTCCTTGTTAAATCCTTCGGCGTCGACGCCCTCCAGCTCGAACCCGATACCATCTTCGGTTCCGGAACTGAGTTCCGGCCCGTTGCTGACAAACAGGGCGTAATTGGTGCGCACTTGCCCGATCGGGTATCCGCCGCGAATCTGCACGCCGATATCAGACACCGGTGCTGCGCCATCATGGCCGAATCCGGGTGGTGCGGAAGCCATTTTGTTGATCCACGTGGGGTGCAGATTCTGCCGGAACTGTCCTACCGGGCTGAGGAACTTGCCGGCTACCAGTGTCGCGTAGTCGTTCATAAACCAGTCGATAGTCAGGTATTCCAGGTTGGTATTGGTACTGCCGTCGTCTTCGATCTCGAACTCCAGTTCCGATTCAAGCATGACCAGGTCGCGGTACTGGAAGTGGAAGATGGGCGAGAACTGCCCGACGGTAAAGCTGCCGTCATCGTCATTGCCCTGTGACTTTTCGTATCCGACACTGGAATACCCTGCCAGGTGAACCAGGGTGTTCGGTGAACGCCATTCCGAGGCGGTAGCGACTTCCTTGCGCAGTGCTTCCATTTCCCGGCGCGTAACCGGGGCTTCACCGGTAGCCTGTGGCGGGGCATTGCTGGTCGCTTTCTGTTCCTGCGTTTTTAGTTGCTCCTGGACCTGCTGGAGTTGTTTCTGCAACATATCCACGGTTTTCCGCAGTTCGTCCATTTCACTGGCGGCGAAAACGGCGGTTGGGCCAAGCGCCATCAATGTCGCAAGTACGACGGGTTTCAGTGTAAAGTTTCGGTCTTTCATCGGTATCTCTCCCACGCCTGTTCCGGATGACACGGGTCAGGACATTCAGCCCGTTGCGTCCGGTTCGGACGATCAGTCGATTTCTGCCGGCAAACGGCAGTCGGTTTATCAGGGTGTTATCCGCGCATCGGCCGGCAGGCCTGGCGCGGGACCGGTGTCAGGTGGAGACGCGGGGAGGGTGAAACAGTGGGGGAAACGCTCGACCGATATGAAAGGTCATGGATTGAGCTTCGTAAGCGGTGTGGTGAGTGTTCAAAAACACCAATATTGGTGAGGGTAAATAAAAGGTGGCGTGTACCAGCGAACAGGCGCCGGCGCAATCATTGCAATCGCAGCCCTGCTTGCAGCAATCATGGGCAGCGCCGCTATGATCGTGACCGGTGACAGTGTCCGCAGCGGCGGCGAGGCCATTCATCTGGGTTGCGACAGTGTCTGATGCATGCTCACAGCCGTCCTGGTAGGCTGATAACGCACCCCGCAGGGGAGCGAAGGCAATTGCCAGCACCAGCAGGCAGTCGATCCATCGGTGATGTGTTGTACGATGTGTCAGCATGGCATCGGCAAGTTGTTGCAGGTTTACAAACGGTGTGCAGAAGGCTACTTCCAATGGCTATCGCTCATCCTTGATCTGGCTCAAGAAATACCGGGAAAGTAATCATACCGACAGCGGGGGCTTAGCACCAGCTGGCCTCACCGGACCGGGTGTCGCGCAGCAACTCGTGGATATTTACGTCGATGATGCGGTAGCCAACGTTGCCGTACAGGCGTTGTCGACCCTCGTTGAACACCAGCGTCGGGCTGCCTGGAACCAGGTAACGGTCACGGGCTTCGGTATCCAGATGCAGGGCGGCGTGGGCGCTGCCGTCATCCATTTTCCGGTGAATATCGAGGAGCGGAAAATTCATGTTTTGCGCAAGGGCATCGAGCGCAGCCAGCCGGGAAATGTTTTCGGCGTCCTGGAAAAAGGCGCAGCGTACCCGCCAGAGAAATTCCTCAAAGCGGGTACGGGCGGATTGACCGCCTGTCGCCGGTGGCGAAGGCGCGTCCTGTTCTTCCAGCAGTTGCAGGGCCTTGAGGTACAGGTGGGCGAGTTGTGATGACTGCGGCGGGTCGACCAACCAGATATCAGGATGCAGTGTGACGTGTTCCCAGTCACCGGCGGATTCACGCAGGTGGCGGTTGAAGCCGGCATAGCCATCCTTGTCCTGCCACGCCTGCTCGATACGCCGGTGCGCCGCAGCGAACACCGGAATGAAGCGGTAGTGCAGTTCGATCTGATCCCCGTAATCTGCCTTGAGCTGGTCGATACGCGCCTGTGCACCATACGCCCAGATGCACAGGACATCCGAAAACAGTTCGATAGTGACCTTTTTCATGCTACCGGAAGGGTCTGAAGTCCTGGTTGATCGGTTTGCGGCCGGGAAGACGCAGACTGATATCGATACGTGTAGCGGGTTCACGGGTAAACGCGCCTTCACCGCTCAGCATGTTCATACCGGCCGGCTGCAGTGTACACCAGGAAGTTTTTCCCGCCGAGGTGATAAATGCTTTCGCTTCGGCAATCCCGACATCAACAGGATTGCCTTCGCCATCGCTGACAAAGAGTTTTATCGTTTGTCCGTCGATGTCCAGGTCCAGCTTGACGGTATCAGCGTGCGCAGTTGTGGCGGTGGATGGATCAAAACTGGACACGGGACCACGCCAGTCCAGGTCCGGCCGGTTTTCCGGTCCGTGTGCTGCCGCTGTTCCGCACAGGAACACAAGGAGTGGCGTGATCGCCCTGCTCACCCCTTATGGCTCCGCTTGATCTGTGCGCCACGCCAGACCAGGAAGGCTGACGGAATGACCAGCAGGGTGAGGATGGTGGCGCTGATCATGCCGCCGACCATCGGTGCTGCAATACGTCGCATGACTTCGGAGCCGGTGCCGCTACCCAGCATGATGGGCAACAGGCCGGCAATGATGGCGGCCACTGTCATCATGATCGGGCGCACACGCAGCAGTGCACCCTCGATCACGGCCTGACGGAGTTCGCTCATGTCCACCCTGCGTTTTTCCAGAAATGCCTTGTCCTCGTGCTGGCGATAGGCCTGATTGAGATAGACCAGCATGATAACCCCGATTTCCACTGCCACGCCAGCCAGCGCAATGAATCCGACACCGACCGCCACGGACATGTCATAGTCGAGCCAGTACAGCAGCCAGATGCCACCCACCAGCGCCAGCGGCAGGGTGCCGAGGATGATAATGACCTCGGCGAGGCGGCCGAAGTTCAGGTACAGCAGTACCACGATGATGCCCAGCGTCACCGGCACCACCAAAGCCAGCTTTTTCTTGGCGCGTTCCATGAACTCGTACTGGCCGGACCAGTGCAGCGAGTAGCCGGCCGGTAGATTCACCTGCTCGGCCACCACCCGTTTAGCCTCCTCGACGTAGGAACCCAGGTCCCGGTCCTGGATATCGATGTAGATCCAGCCGTTGAGGCGGGCGTTTTCACTCTTGATGACCCCCGGCCCGCTGACAATGCTGACTTTTGCAACGTCACCCAGGGTGATCTGGGCGCCCATGGGTGTCTGTATCGGTAACTCGGCAAGTTTTACCTCCGAGTCGCGCACGTCGCGCGGGTAACGCAGGTTGACCGGGTAACGCTCCAGGCCCTCGATGCTTTCGGTGACCTGCATACCGCCCACCGCGGTACTGACGATTTCCTGCACATCGGCGATATTGAGCGCATAGCGCGATGCGGCTGTACGATCGATATCCACCAGTACATAGCGCCCGCCCACCACACGTTCCGAAAATACCGATACTGTACCCGGTACCGGTGTAAGCACCCGTTCGATGTCCTTGCCGATCTCCTGAATGACCTTCAGGTCGGGACCGGCCACCTTGACACCAACAGGTGTCTTGATGCCGGTTGCCAGCATATCAATACGGTTTTTGATCGGCATGACCCAGGCGTTACTCATGCCCGGGATCTTGACCAGTGCGTCCAGTTCACGTTTGAGTTTGTCGGTGGTCATGCCGGGCCGCCACTGGTCGCGCGGCTTGAGCTGGATGGTGGTTTCGATCATGGTGAGCGGCGCCGGGTCGGTGGCGGATTCCGCGCGGCCCATTTTTCCGAAACTGCTCTTTACTTCCGGCACGGTCATGATCAGCTTGTTGGTCTGCTGGATGATTTCCTGTGCCTTGCCGATCGATACGGCCGGGAAGGCACTGGGCATATACAGCAGATCACCTTCATCCAGTTCAGGCATGAACTCCGAACCCAGGCCTTTATCCATCGGCCACCAGCCGCTCAGCGGCCACATCATGGAGCCTGCAGCCAGCGCTGAAAGCAGGATGATGGTTTTGGGCATGTGCAGCACCCTGTCTATGACCGGCCGGTAACCGGCGATCAGCAGACGATTGACCGGGTTTTTGTCTTCGGCGACGATTTTCCCGCGGATAAAGTATCCCATCAGTACCGGCACCAGGGTAACCGCCAGTCCGGCGGCACCGGCCATGGCAAAGGTCTTGGTGAAGGCCAGCGGGGAAAACATGCGGCCTTCCTGTGCTTCCAGTGTAAACACGGGCAGGAAACTGAGGGTGATGATCACCAGCGAAAAGAACAGTGCCGGGCCGACTTCAGAGGCCGCCTTCGCCATCAGGTCCCAGCGGTTGGCATCGGTGACCTCGTTGTGTTCCAGGTGCTTGTGCGCATTCTCGATCATGACAATGGCACCGTCCACCATGGCGCCAATGGCGATCGCAATGCCGCCCAGCGACATGATGTTGGCGTTGACCCCCTTTGCATGCATTACGATAAAGGCCACCAGGATACCCACCGGCAGACTGAACAGGACCACCAGCGCGGAGCGCATATGAAACAGGAACACCAGGCACACCAGGATGACCACGATAAACTCTTCGACCAGTTTGTCCTTCAGGGTGTCGATGGCCCGATCAATCAGGCTGGCACGGTTATAGGTCGGGACAATTTCTACCCCTTCAGGCAGGCTTTTCTGCAATTCCTTCAGTTTTTCCTGTACGCCTTCAATGGTGGTGAGGGCATTTTCGCCCCAGCGCATAATGATGACGCCGCCGACGACTTCCCCTTCACCGTCGAGTTCGGCGATACCGCGGCGCATCTGCGGGCCGAGGCGGATATCCGCGATATCCCGCAGCAGGATCGGGGTGCCGTGCGCGTTGAGCCCCAGTGGTATTTTTTCCAGTTGCTCGATGCCCTGTATATAGCCGGTGGCACGTACCATGTATTCCGCCTCGGCCATTTCGATGACTGACCCGCCGACTTCCTGGTTGCCGCGCTGGATGGCCGTTCGTACTTTCGCCAGCGGTATGCCGTAGGCACGCAGCTTGTCGGGGTCCACGACCACCTGGTACTGCTTGACCATGCCGCCGATGGTGGCGACCTCGGAAACGCCGTCCACGGTCTGCAGTTCATATTTCAGGAACCAGTCCTGGAGGCTGCGCAGCTGTGAGATATCCAGCTGGCCGGAATGATCCACCAGCGCATACTCGTAGACCCAGCCGACGCCGGTCGCGTCAGGGCCCAGCGCTGTGACCGCGTTGGAAGGCAGCTGGTTCTGCACCTGGCTGAGGTATTCCAGTACCCGCGAACGCGCCCAGTACAGATCGGTGCCGTCTTCGAACAGTATGTAGACAAAAGAGTCCCCGAAAAAAGAATAGCCGCGTACGGTGGTGGCCTTGGGCACCGACAGCATGGTAGTGGTCAGCGGGTAGGTGACCTGGTCTTCCACCACCTGGGGCGCCTGTCCCGGGAAACTGGTCTTGATGATGACCTGCACGTCGGACAGGTCCGGCAGTGCGTCCAGTGGAGTGTTCTTGATCGAGTACACTCCCCAGCCGACCAGCGCAAGGGTGAGCAGGATGACCAGGAAACGGTTTCTGATGGACCAGTGGATGATATTGGCAATCATATTCAGGTATCCCTTTCCGGTTACTGCTGCAGCTGGATCGAGTCGATCAGGTAGTTGCCGTTCGCATCCCTGACCAGGGTGAAGTGGACCCTGGCACCAGACTCGATGCCATCCAGGCTGGCGTTATCGTCCAGCTTGAAGTCCATGGTCATTTCCGGCCATCCAAGCGCTTCGATAGCACTGTGGGAAATATTTATCCTGCGTTCGTCGGCAAAGACTTCATTCACGGTTCCCATACCCATCGCCGGTTCATCAGCAGCCTGGTCCTGGTCCGTGCTGTCGGTCGGATCCATGCGCGTGAAGCTGGCGCGCAGGCTGGCTTCGGAATCGAGCAGGAACTGGCCGGAAGTCACTACCGTATCACCGTCGTTCAGTCCTTTGAGAATCTCCACTCTGTCACCGCTCTCCATGCCGGCTACGACATTGACGGCCCTGAACTGCCCGTCACCCAGTGCCAGGACCACGCGCTGCTCCTCCCCGGTATTGATCAGCGCTTCCCGCGGTATACTCAATACACCCTCTTTGGGTCCGGCATAGATATGCACGTTCGCATACATGTCGGGTTTGAGCGCTTCGTCGGGATTATCGAAACGCAGGCGTACCTGCAGGGTGCGGGTCTTGGGATCGATGGTCGGGTAGACGAACTCGACCTTGCCTTCCCATGCCTTGCCCGGCAGGTAGTTCAGGCGGACATCAGCAGGTTGACCGACTGCGACCCATTCCGACTGGCGCTCGAAAACATCGACCAGCAGCCAGATGCTGGACAGGTCTGCCAGCGTCATGACCTCGGTTGCCGGTTTGACATACATGCCTTCGCGCACATTCAGCCCGTCCACGATGCCGTCCTGTGAAGCCAGTATGCGAATGCGCTGGAATGCCCGCCGTCTTTTGGAGACTTCGCTGATCTGGTCCTTGCTCATACCCAGGGATTCCAGCCGTTCGCGGGAGGCGCGCTTGAGATAGTCGTTCTTGCCGCGCAGTGCCTGGATATACTCTTCCTGGGCATTGACGACCTCGCGTGAATACAGTTCGAACAGGACCTCGCCTTTACGGACTCTCTCACCGTCTGATTTGACGTAAAGTTTTTCAATCCAGCCATCGGTGCGCAGGTGTACATGGCTGAGCCTGCGTTCATCGAACGCCACGTAACCCACGGTATCGATACGGCGCCACAGCTTGCCGCGTTCGGCCTGTGCCGTACGCACGCCGAGGTTCTGGACCACGGCGGGGTTGATACTGACAATATCGGCATCAGCGCCTTCTGCGCCGGCATACACCGGCACCAGATCCATGCCCATGGGTGATTTGCCCGGTTTGTCACTGCGGTAGGAAGGGTTCATGGGGGCCACCCAGTAAAGAATCTCCGCTTCATCATCGCCGGCTGACAATGCCGTGGACAGGGGGAGCCCGGCAGACAGGCCAAGGCTGGCGAGAAACAGGAGGACAGGTCGGATACTCATTGTGCTTCTCCATCGGCTTCGAGAAACAGCAGGCGCGCCTGCGCCTTGCTGCGGTCAACCCGGATTCGGATATCCTGCAAACGCACATCCAGTTCGGTAATGCGTGCGCGCATCAGTGTGTTGAATTCATTGATCCCGTTCTGGTAGGAAGTCAGCGCAGCTTCGGAATTTTCACTGGCTTCACGCAGCAGGTGTTCGCGGTACAGGGTTTGCTGCTCACCGAGTCGTTGCCAGCGCGCATAGTCCGATTCTAGCAGGCGCTGCATTTCGCGCAGGCGCTGTTCCCGTACCTGCATGGCGGCTTCTGTCTGTTGCTGGCTTGCGACCAGACGTTTGTCCTGCCGCTTGCCGGTGAACAGTGGCAGGTCCATGGTAACCATGGCAGCCATCATATCGGGGCGGTCTCCACCATCGGCTTCATTGCCGAAACGTTTGCGATATTCAAGGCCGACATCAAAACCGGGTTTGTATTGCTCGCGGGCGGCTTTGACCATCTGCTGGTCTGCTTCTACCTGTGCGCTGGCTGAGGCAACAGCCGGGTGCCTGGCAAGCGCTGCTCTGAGCTCGGCTTTCGGGGCGGGTTCCGGGAGGGCCGGAAATGTCTTCGCTATCGGTTGCCAGCCCGCGCTGCCGATCCAGCGTGTCAGCTTTGCTCTCTGCACATCCGCCTGTGCGCTGATTTGGGTGGCCCGATCATCGAGGCGCGACAGTTCCAGTTGTGCCTGCAATACATCCTGCTGACTGACACGGCCGGAGGCATAGTGTGCACGCGTGATATCGACCAGCTGCTGAAACAGATCGCGGTTCTGCTCGATGATCTCTGCCGCTTGCTCCTGGTAATAGAGTTCCAGGTAGGTTTCCCTGACGTCGCGGGTAATCTGTTGCTCTGTGAGCCGGGTACGGGCCTGTTCCGCCTTACTCAGCCATTCGGTGCGATGTTTCCGGTAGCGCAGGGTCTGGCCACGCGGAAAGGCCTGCTTTATCCCGGTGCGCAACTGCGAGGAGCCTTCCTTTTTCATGCTGAGGTCGTCGAGCGGAACGTTGAAGACACCAAGGGTCAGGCGCGGGTCCGGAAGCTGTCCGTCGGCAACCGATTGTTCCTGCAGCGCGACGGCGCGGAAGCGGCTTGCGGACACAGCAGGATCGGCCTCGAGGGCCATTTGCAGGGCATCGGACAGACCCAGTTCTGCGCGTGCGCCGGTGAACAGGACGGACTGCAGCAGAATTACACATATTATACGGCAGATAAACCGCCGTTTGCCTGTATCGGAGAGCGACATAACAAAACTCCATAATCGGATAACAACGCATACAGCATAACGTTCCTGGCGGGGAACGCGTGCGACCAAAGGGCGAACTCCTGATTATGGATATCAGGCGGGAGGTCGGATCAGGGGGGGGGAGGTTCTGGAGTCCGTGTGAAAATGCGGCGAGGGGCGAAAGGATTCGGCGAGGTAGACCGGGAACGTGTGCCCGGTGGCAACACTGGTTGGTTGCATATGGGCCGATGTGCAGCTCTTGTGGGTACAGGTATCACTGCCGCAGGACTTGTCGCCGCAGTGTGGGCAATCTGAAGATGACTGGCCGGTATCACCGCTATGCATCAGGCAGGGACCCGAACCGGACTGGTCCGGCGGGGCCGTCAGCGCCTGTAAAGGCACGGTTGCCAGGCTGATTGCCAGCCAGATGGAAGCCATGATTTTCGACAATTTACACATTTCGCTTTTTAATCTACGGAGTTATCGACAAAAGTGCAAGAATCGTTAGCCGCTACGCGGTCAGCGTGAGCGTTTGACCGCTGCATCAGAGCATGGTTCACCGGCAAATCAGGCCGTATCGACCGGGTAACCGGCGGATTTCCATTCGGGAAATCCGTCCTCCATGCGTTGCGCCGAGTAACCCCGCTGCCTGAGCCGGGCCACAGCGTCGAACGCCAGCACACAATGCGGACCGCGACAATAGGCGACCACATCCTGCTTTTTGGGCAAGTGTTTCAGGTACCCTTCAAGTTCTGACAGCGGGACATTGACGGCGCCCGGTACATGGCCGGCCTCGTATTCCTCTCCAGGCCGTACATCGAGAACCGTTACCAGGCCTTCCTTGACACGTTCCATCAGGGTGTCGCGCGGCACGGCTTCCAGTTCATCTTTTACTGTGAGGTAGGTATCTACCAGCTGGTCTACTTCGGCAATATGGCGTTCGGCGACGTTGCGAAGCGCATCGAGAAGGTCGATGACATCGTTGCCGCTCAGTTGATAGAGCACCTGCAGACCCTGTTTCCGGCAAACGACCAGGCCCGCCTGGCGTAGTTGCTGCAGGTGCTGCGAGGTGTTGGCAACGGTTAACCCCGACACCTTGGCCAGCTGGTCGACACTGCGTTCGCCCTGTGCAATATATTCCAGTAATTCCAGCCGGTTACCGTTCCCCAGGGCTTTTCCTACCCGGGCGAATTGGGTAAACAGATCGTGTTTGAAGTTTGCGCTTGACATTGTATTTAATTCAACTAATCTATTGAATAGTAGATCTGATAATTTTTATTATAGCAGCGTTCCGGAGTGTGACAATCTGTGTCCGCTGTGAGGCCCCCTGTCCAGATGAATATCAGTGAGTTTGTACTGCAGAACGAAGTCCCGGTCCGGCTTGGATTCTTTTTTGGCACGTTTGCCGTGATGGCTGTGTGGGAAGTGCTGGCGCCACGTCGTCAACGGGTATTGAGCAGGACCGTACGCTGGCTGAATAACCTTGGCCTGGTGTTCCTGAACAGTTTCGTGTTGCGCCTGCTGTTCCCAGCTGCTGCAGTCGGCATGGCGGCTTTTACCACCGAACAGGGGTGGGGACTTTTCAACTATTATGATGTGCCCGCTGCGGTCGCGATCCTGGCCTCCATCGTCGCCATGGATTTCGTGATCTACCTGCAGCACGTGATGGTGCACGCGGTACCGGCGCTGTGGCGATTGCACCGGGTGCACCATGCCGATGTCGATTTCGACGTCACTACCGGTGCACGTTTCCACCCCCTGGAAATCATTCTCTCCATGCTGATCAAGTTTGCGACCATCGTGGTGCTGGGGCCGCCGGTGGTGGCCGTGGTGATTTTTGAAGTGGTGCTGAATGCAACGGCCATGTTCAACCACAGCAATATCCGTATTCCGAAAGCACTCGATCGTGTTGTCCGCTGGCTGCTTGTTACGCCGGACATGCACCGGGTACACCATTCAGTGGAAGACGATGAGGCCAACAGTAACTTCGGGTTCAACCTGCCCTGGTGGGATCGCCTGTTTGGCACCTACCGCGACCAGCCACGCGCCGGGCATGAAGGCATGACCATCGGTATTCACACGTACCGGCAACCGAAACTGGTAGCCTGGCTTCCGGGTATGCTGGTGCTGCCTTTTATCGGCAGGATAACCGGCTATGCCATCAACCGACGGGAGTGGAGCGGGCAGGATGAAGGCTAAACGGGCACGGGTTGCTGTATTCCTGCTGCTGGTGGCGGCCATCGCCATCGCGGTCAGTTACCGGGACCGTTTCGATGCCGCGGCAATCGAAGGCTGGGTCCGGGATGCCGGCGTGCTGGCGCCGCTGCTGTTTATGGCGGTGTATGCGCTTGGTGCGGTCCTGTTCCTGCCGGGGACGGTACTGACGCTTGCCGGCGGTGCGCTGTTCGGCCCGGTGCTCGGTACCTTCTATAACCTGACCGGTGCTACTCTCGGTGCGGCACTGGCTTTCCTGGTATCCCGCTACCTGGCGTCAGACTGGGTGGCCGGGCGAACCGGCGGGCGGCTCAAACAACTGATCAACGGGGTCGAAAGCGAAGGCTGGCGTTTTGTAGCCTTTGTCCGCCTGGTGCCGCTGTTTCCCTTTAACCTGCTCAACTATGCCCTGGGGCTGACGCGTATCCGTTTCAGCCACTATGTACTGGCCACCTACCTCTGCATGCTGCCGGGTGCTTTCGCCTATACCTATCTGGGCTACGCCGGCAGGGAAGCGGTGGGCGGCGGTGAAGGTCTCATTCAAAAGGCCTTGCTGGCACTGACCCTGCTCGCCGCCGTGGCCTTTCTGCCACGCCTGATCGGCCACTTCCGCAAGCGGCCGTCACTGACGGTGCCGGAACTGAAACAGCGTCTCGACCGCGGTGAGGATCTGCTGGTGCTGGATGTGCGCAGCGCGGCGGATTTTGTCGGTGAACAGGGACACATCACGGGTGCCACCAACCTGCCGCTGGAGGAACTGGCAGAACGACTGGACGATATTGTCTCCTACCAGGAAAAACCGGTCGTGACCGTGTGTCGCACCGACCGTCGTTCCGCCAAAGCGGCCGAGCTGCTGGCGCAAAAAGGATTTGCAGACGTCCACGTGGTTACGAATGGCATGACCGGCTGGAATGAGCATGGCTATCCGCTGGCAGAGAGATGAGTGGTGCCGCGAGGGAATCGCTGACCACTTCGTCATTGCGCATCACGAAGTGGCGCAGCCATCTTGAAGTGCCTGATGCTACGCTACGAGATTGCCGCGCTTCGCGACCGTAGCGTAACGCAGGAAGTACCTGTGATCCGCCGCAGGCGGTGGCGGGCTGCTCGCAATGACTGGAATCCCGGATGAATCCGGGTCTCCCTGACCGTGTGATCGTTCTGTTGATTTGTCGACAGCCGGGAACGCAAGACAGGTGCCGATGATTATGAACCGCAGGCGTATCATTACTGTGCTGGTGCTTGTTGCCCTGGTTTTCCTGGCCTGGCGCCTGCTCCGGCCGCTGAACATTTTTATTGTCTCGGATGCCTTTGAGCGGCCCATCGATACCCGAGAGGTTCCCGCACCGCTGCAGACCCTGAGTGCCGCGGAGTGCGGTGCCTGTCACCCGGATTTCTACGCCGAGTGGCGTACCACTATCCACAGCCGTGCCTGGACCGATCCGTATTTCCAGACCGACTGGCAGTTCGACAACGCGCAGCAGATTTGCCGCAACTGCCACACGCCGCTGGACCGGCAGCAACCGGAGCGGGTGCTGGGTTTTCGTGACCGGGATAAATGGGATCCCGTGCTGGAACCCAACCCGGACTTCGATACAGACCTGCAACACGAAGGCGTGACCTGCGCAGCCTGTCATTTGCGCGCCGGGAAGATCATCGGGGTGCTGGGTAACACCCGCCCACCACACCCGGTCAGGCTGCTGGACGATCCCAACCAGGTCTGTGTGCGCTGTCACGTGGTGGAGGGAGACCGCTGGGATACCTTTTTTCGCTTCCCGCCCTGCGGAACGGTTGCTGAAATCGAAGCAGGCATCCAGTCACCCGGATTCAGCGGGGAGCTTGCCGTGCAGAGCACGGCCGAGCTGGGCTGCGTGGCGTGTCACATGCCAGCGGTGGAACGGCCGCTGGTGGAAGGAGGCGACGTGCGCACGGTACGCCAACACCTCTGGCGTGGCGGACATGATCCGCAGATGGTGAAGCGCGGGCTGAAGGCAGAGTTGAAAGAAGTCGAATCGGAGCGGCCGGGCAAGCGCGTGTTCCGGCTCACCCTCACCAACGTCGGTGCGGCGCACTATTTGCCCACGGGCACCCCGGACCGGCACCTGGTGGTGCGTTTCCGTCTTATGGATGCAGGGGGGAGGCTGCTGGCAACGCAGGAACACCGCCTGGTGCGCACCGTGCTGTGGCGCCCGTTTATTGTCGACCTGAGCGATACGCGCCTGCCGCGCTGGCAACCGCGCAGCGATGACTTCGGGTTTTCGACCACCGGCTCAGCGCCGCCCGCGGTTCTGCAGGTGTATGTACACTATTACCTGGTGGCGGAAAGCCGTCGCAAACGGATTGGCTATGACAATACGGAACCGACACACTACGAAGTGTTCAAACAGCGTGTCGAATTGCAACAGAAAGGGGTGGGGACGGCTGATGGGGAAACGTGATCTGGTCATCATCGGCGGCGGCGCAGGCGGGCTGGTGGTTGCGAGCGTCGCGTCGCAACTGGGGTTGCAAGTCACCCTGATCGAGAAACAGGCAAAGCTCGGTGGTGATTGCCTGCACACCGGTTGTGTGCCCAGCAAGACACTGATACACGCCGCCAAAGTTGCATCATTGATGTGCCGCGCCGGTGAGTTCGGCCTGGAGTCCGTGCATCCCGCTGTGGATATGGCCAGGGTCAATGCGCACGTGCAGTCAGTGATCGACCAGATCCAGCCACACGATGACCCTGAACGGTTTCGGGCCTATGGTTGCGAGGTGTTGTTCGGCCATGCGGAATTTGTCGATGCACATACGGTACGCATCGATGACCGGCAGATCCAGGCCAGGCGCTTCCTGGTCGCCACCGGTTCGCGCCCCTTCGTCCCCCCGATAGAAGGCCTTGAGCAGGCGGGGTACCTGACCAACGAGGACCTGTTTACCCTGGATCAACTGCCGCAGCGCCTGGTGGTACTGGGCGGTGGCGCCATCGGCCTGGAAATGGCGCAGGCGTTTGCCCGGCTGGGCAGCAAGGTATCCGTAGTGGAACGCCTGCCGCACCTGCTGCCGCAGGAGGATCCGGAAATCGCGGACGCTCTCCGCCAGCGACTGCTGGCTGAAGGTGTCGCGGTGCACACCTCGACCAGCGCGGAGCATGTCACCCGGGAGGGCGATACCTGGCGTGTCGAGTGCGATAGCGGCGTGTGTCTGGAAGCCGACCAGGTGCTGGTCGCGGTCGGACGGCGGCCCGTTGTGGAGCAGCTTGGCCTGGAGGCAGCAGGCGTGGAAGTTAATCAGCAGGGTATCCGGGTAGACCGGCGCATGCGCACCTCGCAAAAGCACATCTATGCCTGCGGTGATGTGTGCGGACCGTATCCTTTCACACACATGGCGGAGTACCAGGCCGGCATTGTCATCAGTAACCTGGTGTTCCGTTTCCCGAAAAAGGTCGATTACCGGGTAGTCCCCCGGGTCACTTATACCGACCCGGAGCTGGCTCGGGTCGGTATGACGGAACAGCAGCTGCGGGCGCAGGGGATCGAGCCAACGGTACTGCGTTTCCCGTTCAGCGATATTGACCGGGCGCTGGCCGAAGTCGAACCCTGGGGGCTGACAAAGTTCGTGGTGCACAGGGGAAAAATACTCGGTGCGACCATCCTGGGGCCGCACGCCGGCGAACTGATTCACGAAATCGTGCTGGCCATGAAGACCGGCGCCGGCATCGGCGCTATATCCGCCACCATCCATGCCTACCCCACGCTGGCACAGGTTCACCGTCGCACGGTGAATACCTGGTACGGCGCAAAGCTGTTTAGCGCACGCACCCGTCGTCTGGTAGGATGGATCCACCGTTTGCTGCCGTAAGCACCGATGATTGCCTGACTGATGCACGCTACTTTACCGCTCCTGCAACACACCGATTTCCCGCCCCTGACACGTACCCGGCTGGAGGTTCTGCAGGTCAACCTGGGTTACCGCTGTAACCAGTCCTGCCTGCATTGCCACGTCAACGCGGGACCGACGCGCAGCGAACAGATGTCGGTGCAGACCCTGGATGACGTCCTTGCCTTTGTAGCGAATTCCGGCATCCGGGTGCTGGATATTACCGGTGGCGCACCGGAGCTGCACGACGGGTTTACCCGCCTGGTTGAAGCTGCCCGCGCACAGGGCGTGCACGTGATCGACCGCTGCAACCTGACCATTCTCAATGAACCCGGTTTCGAACACATGGCTGCGTTCCTGGCGCAGCAGGAGGTGGAAATCGTCGCCTCCATGCCCTGTTACCTGAAAGAAAATGTCGAGTCACAGCGCGGCAAGGGGGTGTACCGGTCCAGCATCACGGCACTGCGCAAACTCAACGCGCTCGGTTACGGGCAGGCGGGCAGCGGGTTGCAGCTGAACCTCATGTATAACCCGGCCGGCGCGGAGCTGCCGCCGCCCCAGCCGCAGCTGGAGGCGGATTATCGCCGCGAGTTGAATACGCGCGCGGGTGTGGTTTTCAACCGGCTGTTTGTGCTGGCGAATATGCCGATCCAGCGCTTTGGCAGCACGCTGGTATCGAAAGGACAGTTTGCCGCGTACATGGCACTGCTCAAGTCCGCTCACCGGGACTGCAACCTGGATACCGTCATGTGTCGCTCACTGATCAGCGTCGACTGGCAGGGTTTTGTGTTCGACTGCGACTTCAACCAGATGCTGGATTTGCCGCTGGAACTGGCGGATCGCCCGCGTGTGCACATCAGCGAGCTGCCGGTAGATGCGCTGGACGGTTGCCGCATAGCGGTCGCCGACCACTGCTACGGTTGCACGGCCGGGCAGGGCAGCAGTTGTGGCGGGGCGCTGGATTGACGGGCTTTCCAGGGCAGTGCAGGGTGCTTGTTGCAGGAATGCCGGTTTGCAGCGCAGTGTCTGCGACCTTCCTGTTGCGGTCAGGAAACTGCAGCGACCGGGTTGAGCCGGCCAATGGAGTATTCGCGTGCGGCTGTCGATAATCATTCCGACGCTCAACGAGGCGGATACGCTTGGTGTGCTGTTGCAGCAGCTGCAGCCATTGCGCCGCCGCGGGCACGAAGTGATCCTGGTGGATGGCGGCAGCACGGACGCGACCCCTGTGATGGCTGCACCATGGGTGGACCGGGTGCTGCGTGCCCCGGCAGGCCGTGCCCGCCAGATGAACGCCGGTGCGGAAATCGCCGGCGGACAGGTGCTCTGGTTTCTGCACGCCGACAGCTGCATCCCGGCCGACGCGGATGCGTATGTGCTCGCCGGTACCACACCGGCCTGGGGGCGCTTTGACGTTCGCCTGTCGGGGAACCGTCTGCTGTTACGTTGCGTGGCCCGCCTGATGAACCTGCGTTCGCGCGTTACCGGGATTGCCACCGGCGACCAGGGCCTGTTTGTTGCGCGTGACCTGTTTGCTCGCATTGGCGGCTATGCCGATTTGCCGCTGATGGAGGATATCGATCTCAGCAAACGCCTGAAGCACATCCAGCGGCCGGTTTTTGTGCGGCAGGTGCTGACCACGTCCAGTCGGCGCTGGGAAGCACGGGGCGTAGTGCGCACGATTGTGTTGATGTGGTCGCTGCGGCTGGCCTGGTTCCTGGGGGTCCCGGCCGCGCGCCTGGCGCGATACTATGCCTGATCCGCGTGCCTGCCGTTACCCGGAAGGACGCATACTGGTGTTCGCCAAAGCGCCACTGGCAGGACGGGTCAAGACCCGGCTGGCGGCCGGTATCGGTGGGCAGGCGGCTGCCGACCTCTACGCACGGCTGATGGAAGATACCGTCTGCACGACTGTACAGGCTGCGCTGGCACCGGTAACCCTGTGTGTGGACCGGGCCCACCCCGACTTTATTGCGCTGGGTGAACGTTACGACCTTGCGATCGCCGGCCAGCAGGGCACGGACCTCGGTATGCGGATGTACCAGGCCATCCGCAATGCACTGCAACAGGCGGATTTCGCGGTGCTGATCGGCACGGATTGTCCGCTCATGAGCGCGGACTACCTGGCTCAGGCCTGTGAATCACTGCGTCGTGGCAGCGAATTCGTATTCGGCCCTGCGGAGGATGGCGGTTACGTGCTGGCAGGTGCACGCCGTGCCGAGCCAAAGCTGTTCAGCGCCATGTGCTGGAGCACCGCGCATGTCATGCAGCAGACACGCAGGCGCCTGCGCTGGTTGAACAGGAGCTGTACCGAACTGGACACCCTGTGGGACCTGGATACCCGCGAGGATCTGGAGCGCTTGCATGCGCTGTCCGGGTCGGTGAAAGTATGAGTCAGTATCAGGCCGAAACAGCCAAACAGGAGTGATGGAAAATGAGTCAGGCAAAGCAGGATCAAATACGTCAAACGGTGCGCAGTGCCTACGCGGAAGTTGCCGAGGCAAGTAGCAGTGCGGATTGCTGCGGTGAGGCGGCGTCCTGCTGCGGGGTGTCGGACGACGCGCAGATCAACAGCCTGATCTCCACCCGCCTGGGGTATTCGCAACAGGAGCTGGACAGCGTGCCGGAGGGTGCCGATATGGGCCTGGGATGCGGGAACCCGCGCGCTATCGCCAGTCTGCGCAGCGGTGAGACCGTGCTCGACCTGGGCAGCGGCGGCGGGTTCGATGCCTTCCTGGCCGCGCAGGAAGTAGGGCGGGAAGGTCGTGTGATTGGCGTGGACATGACGCCGGCCATGATCAGCAAGGCGCGTGACAACGCCGAAAAGGCACAGTTCGGGAATGTCGAGTTCAGGCTGGGGGAAATCGAGAACCTGCCGGTAGCCGACAGCTGCATCGACGTGATTATTTCCAACTGCGTGATCAACCTTTCGCTGGACAAGGGTCGGGTGTTCCGCGAAGCGCAGCGGGTGCTGAAGCCCGGTGGCCGGCTGGCGATCTCGGACGTGGTTGCCAGCGCCGATCTGCCCGAATCGATGCGCAACGACCCCTACCTGCACTCCGCCTGTGTGGCGGGCGCGTCGAAAATCGATGACCTGGAGGCTTTGCTCCATGCGGCGGGGTTTGTCGATATTCGTATCGAACCCAAAGACGAGTCCAGGGAATTCATCCGCGACTGGGCGCCGGGCAGCGGTGTGGAGGACTACGTGATCTCGGCGGTAATCGAGGCACGCAAGGCCTGACGGTCGCTCAGTCGGGGCTGTTGAGGGTCTCGATCAGGGCGCAACGGGCGCATTCCGCTTCACTTTTTCGGCAGGCCGATACCATGTCGTCCAGTGCGCTCTGTATGCGTCGCAGGTCGCGTATCCTGTCTTCGATCACCGCACGTTTCTGTTCCGCCATGCTGCGCGCTTCGGCGCAGTCGCCATCGTTCAGCGCCAGCAGGTCGGTTACTTCCCGGAGCGTGAATCCCAGGTCCTGGGCGCGTTTGATGAAACGGATGCGGGATGCTGTCTCCTGCGGGTAAACCCGGTAACCCTGTGCAGGCTTTAGCGGTTCATCGATCAGGCCGATGCGCTGGTAATAGCGCACGGTTTCGACATTGACGCCGGCCTGGCCGGCGAGACGCCCGATGGTGAGTTTGCGGGGTGTTTCTGCCATACCGGCGAGTGTACCCGCACCCGCCGGTTAACCCAACCGGCGGCGCGGCGCTCATGCCGGGATTCGGCGGTTTTGTCGTATTGCGCGGAGGCTGACCCGACCTGTGAGTTTCAACAGGGCGCTGCATGCGGCCGGTTGGCATGGTGTGCCGACACGGTAAAGGAGTTCGACTCGTGTACGTAATCGCGGTGTCGGACGGATGACATGCGTCGAGCTCATTCATCACCGCTCATGAACCCCAGCAGATGCAACAGACTGGTGAACAGGTTGAAAATCGAGACGTAAAGGGTGACGGTAGCCATAATGTAATTGGTCTCGCCGCCGTGGATGATCTGGCTGGTCTGGTACAGGATCAGCCCGGCCATCAGGAGCACAAACATGGCAGATACCGCCAGCGACAGGCCGGAGATCTCGAAAAATACCGCGCCCAGTCCGGCCAGAAAGGCCACCAGGATGCCCACCAGCAGAAACCCGCCCATGAAACTGAAATCCTTGCGGGTGGTGAGGGCGTAACCTGACAGGCCGAGGAAGATGGCACCGGTAGCGCCCATTGCCGTCATCACGACCTGTCCACCGTTGGGCAGGGCCAGGTAGGCGTTGAGGATCGGTCCCAGGGTATACCCCATGAAGCCGGTCAGGGCGAACACAAAAACGAGACCCAGGCTGCTGTTGCGGAATCTGGTAGTGGCAAACAGCAGGCCAAAGTAAGCGCCGAGTGTCAGTAACAGCCCGGGGTGGGACAGGTTCAGTGCCATGCTGACGCCGGCGGTCAGTGCGCTGAACAGCAGCGTCATGGATAACAGGGTATAAGTATTGCGGATCACCTTGTTGGTGGCGAGCGCGCCGGCCTGTTGCCGGCTCGTTGCGAGTATGCCTGGGTTGTTCATGGTGGTCGCCTCTGGTGGTTTGTGAACGCGTTATTAACCGGTTCGTGCGCTAAATGGCACTGAAGTCAGGCCAAAAGCACGACCGTCATCCCGGCGCAGGCCGGAATGACGGGAACCGGTTAGTAATCTGCCGCCTGGGCACCCGTTTCGATCGGGTGGCTCCGCCTGGACAGCGTTTTCTGACGGTCGATCCTGCGCACCAGGGTACGCCCGGCACGATCGCTGGCACGGTCGATGGCGACGTACAGGTCGGCTTCAGTGTCTTCGACCACTACGTTCCCCAGGCCATCCAGCACCACCTGCACATGGCAGCGTTTATCCTCTCCGCCGCGTGGGCCGTTGATGTCGGACAGCCGCATGACAACCCGCTGGATATACTGGTCACAACAGGCCAGGGTGAAACGCAATCGTCGAACAGCGTGGCTGCGCAGGGCGTCTGTCAGGGGAAAATTACGTGCCTGGATATCAATCTGCATAGCGTCCTCCGGTGTAGTGCGCGGGTTGCTGGAAGTACAGGCATGCTAGGTGGTTTACAAACTCGTTAAAAGTCGATTATTCTTGCTTATATATTCGAAAAAACCGATGTATTGGAGTGGCGATGGTTAATTACAGGCACCTGCACTACTTCTGGGCGGTAGCCAGGGAGGGTGGCGTGGCCCGGGCCAGTGAACGGTTAAATCTGACGCCGCAAACGATCAGCGGGCAACTGAACCTGCTGGAAGATCATCTCGGGGTGGAGTTGTTTACCCGGGTGGGGCGTAACCTGAAACTTACCGAGACCGGGCGGCTGGTACTGAGCTATGCGGACGAAATATTTTCGCTTGGCGGTGAGCTGGAGGAAGTCATCCGCCAGCTGCCGGAAGGGCGCCCGCAACTGTTCAGGGTGGGCGTGGTCGATGTGCTGGCCAAGTCCATCACCCATCGTATCCTGGAGCCTGCGTTGCAGTTGGCAGAGCCGGTGCGCATGATTTGCCGCGAGGCAAGTCTGGATATGCTGTTGGCGGAACTGGCTGTGCACCGGCTGGATCTGGTGCTGGCGGACCGTCCCATTCCTTCCACGGTCAGTACCCGGGGTTTCAGTCACAAGCTCGGTGAATGCGCGGTAAGCTTCTTTGCCACGCAAAAGCTGGCCAGAACCTGTGCCGGTGATTTCCCCGCCTGTCTGGAAGGCGCGCCGCTTTTATTGCCCGGCAACGGTACCCAGCTGCGTTCCGGGATTGACCAGTGGCTGGACAAACATCGTATTCATCCCCGGGTGATCGCCGAGTTTGACGACAGCGCCCTGATGAAGGCCTTCGGGCAGCAGGGTGCCGGCATCTTTATTGCGCCCGCGGCCATAGAAGCCGAGGTGGAGTGGCAATACGAAGTGAGTGCGATTGGCCGGGTCGATACAGTAAAAGAACATTTCTATGCAATCTCTGTCGAGCGGCGGGTGACACACCCGGTGGTATCGGCAGTGGTGGAGGCAGCCCGAGAGGCGCTGTTTTCTGCCGGGTAGTTGCGTTGCCGGGGTACAACGGGGATCAATGTTTTGCCGCACGCAGGCCGTTGGCGACGGCCAGCAGTTCGCTGGCTTCGTGCGCCAGCACGGCGACGGCGATGCTGATGAAGCCGCCGACACCGGCCGGTATCAGTATTGCCAGCACCAGGATGGCGAATACGATATTCTGCAGGCTGATCCTGCGCGCCTTGTGTCCCAGGCGCAGGGCTTCCTCCAGTTTGTCGAGGTCATCGGCCATCAGCGCGATGTCCGCGGCCTCGATGGCGGCGTCTGTACCGGCTGCCCCCATGGCCACACCACAGGTGGCCACCGCCAGCGCGGGTGCATCGTTGACACCGTCGCCGACCATCAGTACCGGGCCGTCGTTCAGCAGCGCCGTAACCGCGCTTACCTTGTCTTCGGGTTTCAGGTCGGCACGCACATCGTCGATGCCGAGTTGAGCCGCCACGCGTTGTGCCGTGCGCCGGTTGTCGCCGGTGAGCATGACGGTGCGGATGTCCATGTCGTGCAGGCGTGCGATTACCTCCCGGGCGTCGTCACGCAAGGTGTCCTGCAGGGCAATCAGACCGGTAAGCTGTTGCCCTGAACCGACCAGCACCACGGTCTTGCCGTCTGCCTGCAAGTCATTGAGGCGGTTCTGGATACTTGCCAGCGGTATCCCCAGTTCGCTGAACAGCTCCGGTTTGCCGATGTAGTGCAGGACGCCATCGATTTCCGCCTGTACACCGGAACCCGTGAGGGAGACGAAGCCGGCCGGGGGCAATGCCGTGATGCCGCGTGCGGCAACGTAGTCGACAATGGCGCGTGCCAGCGGGTGGCCGGAGGAGGATTCCAGTCCGCCGGCCACCGCCAGCAAATCCTCTTCCTTCCCGTTCAGGACAGTGATCTCGGTGACGCGTGGCTTGCCGTAGGTCAGGGTGCCGGTCTTGTCAAAGGCAATGGTATGGATGATCCCCAGGTGTTCGAGGTGGGCGCCGCCCTTGATCAGGATGCCACGTCGGCCGGCGCCGGCGATGCCGGCCGCCATGGTGATGGGCAGGGAGATGACCAGTGCACACGGTGCCGCGGCGACCAGCAGGATGACAGCGCGCTCGGCCCAGATTCCGCTGTCACCCGGACCCAGCCAGGGCACCAGCAGGAACAGGGCCGACGTTGCCAGCACCGCCGGGCTGTAGCGGCGTCCGAAGCGTTCCATCCATTGCTGGGCGCGACCTTTCTGGTCCTGTGCTTCTTCGACCAGGTGGATGATGCGTGACAGGGTGTTATCGGCAAAAGCGGCCGTCACTTCGATGGCCAGCATCCCCTGGCCGTTGATGCTGGCAGCAAACACCGGGTCCCCCGGCCCCTTGTCGACCGGGATGGATTCGCCGGTCACCGGTGATTCGTCCAGCCCTGATGCACCGCTGACGATGACGCCGTCCGTCGGCAGCGATTCGCCCGGGCGGACCACGAAATGGTCGCCGGGCTGCAGGGATTCGGCAGGCACGGTGGTTTCCTCGCCGTCGCGCAGCATGCGGGCCTCTTTCGGTGCCAGGTCCAGTAGTGCACGTATCGCGGTGCGGGTACGCGCAAAGGTGTATTCCTCGATGCCTTCCGCGGCACCGTACAGTACCACCAGTGCAGCGGCTTCTTCCCAGAGACCGAGGATCCCGGAACCGGCGGTGGCTGCGATCATCAGCAGCGAGATGCCGACCTGGTGTTTCTCGAACACCTCTTCCAGGCCCTCCCTGGCCCACAGGTAACCGCCGAGCGGGATGGCAAGCCAGTACAGTGCCGTCTCCAGCGCAGTATCGATGATGCCTGCCAGCATCAGCAGCCAGGCACCGAGGGCGATCACGCCGGCCAGCAGCGCATTACGGAGTGGCGGGTAGTGCCACCAGGGGCCGGTAAAACCGTCGTCGCAGTCAGTACATGCCATATGTTGTCTCCCTGCCCGCAATGACAGGCTGCTAGCCCGGATTTCCCACCGACTTCCTGCTGCGGCGGCGTCATGCCGCGCGCTAAGCGGCGTTCACTCGGTCGGGCTGCTCGACATCGTGTCGACTATGCCTGCGCGGCCCTCGGTCGCGAACGCCGCTTATCATACGACCTGCCACCGCCTCGCTACGGAACCCGGTGAGAAATGCGGGCTAGCCCGCAGCTTTGTCCTCACTCAGCGCCGGGCGCGAGAACACCTTGTACAGTACCGGCAGCACGAACAAGGTTAGCAGCGTGGAAGAGAACAGGCCACCGACCACCACGGTGGCGAGCGGCCGCTGTACCTCGGAACCGACTCCACTGGAGAGCAGCATGGGTATCAGGCCGAGAGCAGCGATCGAAGCGGTCATCAATACCGGGCGCAGGCGTGACAGGGCGCCCTCGAATACCGCCTGGTCCGGACCCTTACCGTCGAACAGCCGCTGGTTGATGGCGTTTACCATAACCACCCCGTTCAGTACCGCGACACCAAACAGTGCAATGAAGCCGATGGAACCCGGAACCGACAGGTACTGCCCGGAGATGAACAGCGCAGCGATGCCGCCGATCAGCGCCAGTGGTACGTTGAGCATGATCAATAGTGCCTGGCCGACGGAACTGAAGGCGAAGTACAGCAGCAGAAAGATCAGCCCCAGTGACAGGGGCACGACGATCATCAGGCGCGCCTGGGCGCGTTGCTGGTTCTCGAACTGGCCGCCGAACACCACCGTATAACCGGCCGGCAGGTCGATCTCCTCGTCGATACGCTGTTGCAGTTCCGCCACCAGGCCACCCATGTCGCGGCCCTCGACGTTGGACTGGATGACCACACGGCGCTGCACGTCATCGCGGCGGATTTGTGGCGGGCCGGACTCGATGGCGACCTGCGCCACATCGCCGAGGCGTACCCAGGCGCCACCGGGCGCCTGCAGCATCAGGCCACGAATGGCTTCAACGCTGTCACGGTATTCCTTCGCCAGGCGTACGTAGATATCGTAGCGTTCATTGCCCTTGATGACCTGGCCGGCAGCGCGGCCACCGATGGCGTCCGCCACCAGGTCCATGACCTGTGCCACAGGGATACCGTAGCGCGCCAGCGCATCCCGGTCAGGACGCACCGCCAGCTGGGATTCGCCACCAATCTGTTCCATGGCCACGCCGCGGGTGCCCTCGACCTTTTTCACCAGCGCTTCGATTTCACTGCCTTTCTGTGCCAGTACGTCGAGATCCGCGCCAAACAGCTTGATGGCAAGCTGGGCCCGCACACCGGATAACAGTTCATCCACGCGGGTGGCAATCGGTTGCGAGAAGGAGAACAGCAGGCCGGGGTGGCTGGACATCTTTTCTTCCATCAGCTGCTGCAGTTCCTGGCGGTTGGAGGCGCTGGTCCATTCCGACACCGGTTTCAGGCCGACAAAGATTTCCACATTGGATACCGGTTCCGGGTCGCCACCGATCTCCGGGCGGCCGACGCGACTGGTGGCATACAGCACTTCCGGGAAGCGGATCAGTTCAGCCTCCAGTTTGCCGGCCACTTCCAGCGCGGTATCCAGGCTGGCGGAAGGCGCCAGGGTGACGCGGATATTGAGGGTGCCTTCTTCCAGTTCCGGCACAAACTCGGTGCCGAGGAAGGGCACCATGGCCAGTGACCCGGTGAACAGCAGCAGGGCGCTGATCACCACCGTGTTGCGGTGCTGTTGTGCCCAGGGCAACGCACCGCGGTAGAGTGTTTCCAGCGGTCGCATGACCAGACTATCGCGGTGTTGTACGCCGCGCGTAAACAGGTACGTCGCCAACGCCGGCACCACGACCAGTGCCACCATCAGCGAGGCCAGCATGGCCAGCACAATGGAAATCGCCATGGGCTGGAACAGTTTGCCCTCGACACCCTGCAGGCTGAACAGCGGTGCGAACACGATGATGATGATCAGCACGGCAAAGAACACCGGGCGACCGACCTCGCGCGCCGACTCCTGGATGCGCAGGGCAATCCCGTGTGTGTCGTGGGCCGCGTCATAGGGCGCTTTATCTCCCGGGGCAATCTCACGCTGGACCTTTTCGCGGTGTTCGGCATCCGGGGTGGTGAGGTGACTGAAGATGTGTTCCATCATTACCACCGAGCCGTCCACCATCATACCGATGGCGATGGCCAGGCCGCCCAGCGACATCAGGTTGGCCGACACGCCCCAGTAGGCCATGGCCATCAGTGCCAGGCCGATGGAGATGGGGACCGAGATCAGCACCAGCAGGGTGGCGCGCAGGTTGACCAGGAACAGCATCAGTACAATGACGATCAGTACAAAAGCTTCCAGCAGCGCTTTGGCTACAGTGTTCACCGCCTGGTCAACGAGACTGGCCTGGTCGTAAAAGGGTTCCAGTGTCACCCCGTCCGGCAGGGCGGTGCGGATCGCCGGCAGGCGTGATTCGATACCGTCGATGGTGGCCTTGGTGTTGGCGCCAAGGCGCTTGAGAATCACCCCGGCGACCACTTCCCCCAGCGCTTCCGGTTTGCCGTCGGCATCCTTGCGTGTGATGCTGACCGCGCCCTGGCGGATTTCCGGGCCAAAGGCGACACGCGCTACGTCGCGTACCCGTACTACCACGCCATCGACATCCTTGAGCGGGATATTGCCGATGTCACGCAGGCCGTCTTCACCGCTGCGCACCCAGCCAACGCCGCGAATCACCAGTTGTTCCTCTCCCCGGTTCATGTACCAGCCACCGGCGTTGCGGTTGTTGGCTTCGATGGCCTCGGCCACGTCGTCACCGTTCAGCCCGTAGGCAAGCAGTCGCTGCGGGTCGAGCTGCACCTGGTACTGGCGTACTTCACCACCGAAAGACAGCACTTCGGTGACACCGCCTACCGGCATCAGCAGCAGCTTGACGATCCAGTCGTTGAGGCTGCGCAGGGCGATGGCATCGTATTTTTCCGGGTCCTCGGCCCGCAGGATGTACTGGTAGACCTGCCCCAGCCCCGAGGTATTGGGCCCGATACCCGGGGTGCCGATGCCTTCCGGTATCTGTTCACGCGCGGTCTGCAGGCGTTCGAATACCAGCTGGCGGGCGAAGTAGATGTCGGTGCCTTCCCTGAACACCACCGTGATGACCGACAGACCGGTCTTGGAGATCGAGCGCACTTCCTCTACGTCCGGCAGCGCGTACATCACTGCCTCGATGGGGAAGGTAATCAATTGTTCGACTTCTTCTGCGGCCAGGCCGCGTGCCTCGGTGTTGATCTGTACCTGGACGTTGGTGACGTCGGGAAAGGCATCGAGATTCAGCTTTGGCAGTATCAGTACGCCGCCGGCGATGGTGGCCAGCAAAGCCAGTACCACCAGCAGGCGGTTTTCAACCCCCAGGTCGATGAGTTTGTTCAGCATGGCGTATCGCTCCTAGTGGTTGTGGACTTCGAAACCACCCTTGGCGATTTCAGACTGGATAAAGAAGGCACCCTTGCTGACAATGCGTTCGCCGTCCTGCAGGCCGTCGATGACCATTTGCCGGCCGACCGTGCGCAGCACCTCGACTTCTTTCGGCACATAGCGCCCCGGGGTTTCCTCCACGAACACCTGCCAGTCACCGTCCGGGCTGCGCAGTACTGCGGCTACCGGGACCGCGATCCCCGCTTTGCGCTGCGTGCTCTGGATTTCAGCGCGCACGAACTGACCGGGGTGCAGCCGGTCACCGGGATTGGCGATCCGGATGCGTACTGGCAGTGTGCGGGTATTCTCATCCAGGGCGTGCCGGGCCTGGGTGACTTCACCATCGATCCAGTGACCGTCGGCCTGCACGCGTGCCCGGGCGCCGATGCGGACATGGACGGCATCTTCCGGCGTCAGGCGCGCGTCCACCCAGAGTGTGCTTTCGTCGGTGATCACGAACAGTTCACGCCCGGGTTGCGCCAGCTCGCCGATGATGAAGTCATCGTGGATGACCGTGCCCTGCTGGGGACTCAGCAAGACCAGTTCACCGGTGGCGCGGGAAGCATCCGCCTGCTTCAGCAGTTTGTCGATCTGTTCGTCGCTCATGCCGAAGGCAAGCAGTTTGGCGTGGGCCTGCTGGCGTGCAACCTGGGCCTCGACATAACGCCGCTCCGAGACCACCTTGCGGCCCAGTTTTTTGACCCGTTTCCACTCGCGGTCCCTGACCAGCAGTTCGCCCTGCGCCTGTGCGACTGCGACGCTGGACAGGGTGACCAGCGGCTGGCCGGCGGTTACCGTATCGCCGAGCCGGGCATGCCGCTGTACGATCTGGGCCTCGATACGCGGTGCCACCTTGGAGGTATGGTAGGCATTCAGCGCGACCTCGCCGGGCGCAACAATGATGTCAGCCAGCTCGCTGCGCTGCACCGCCAGCGTTTCGATGCCGGCGGTGCGGATCTGTGTTGCGCTCAGTTTCGCAGCGCCTTCCGTTTCATCGTGGCCGCCGTGTCCTTCTTCGCCATGCCCGCTTTCTTCGTGATCATGGCCTGCTGCCGACAAAGGGTTTGCTGAAACCAGGGCCAGCAGTAAAACGATCAGGTGTACAGGGTGTATGGAACGCATGATATTCGTACTCCGTTGGATGCCAGGGCGCTGTACTACAGGCCCAGCCAGTGTTCGGTGGTGCCGGATGCCGTCAGCCAGGCAATCCAGGCGGACCAGGCAGCGCCTTGCAGTTCGACGGCTGAAGCCCGGGTATCCAGGGTTTGCTGTAACTGGACCAGGTAGTCGGTGGTGCTGATTTCACCGCTTTCCCACAGGCGCTTGAGCAGTTCGATGCGGTCCTGCAGGCTGGTTTTCCCGGTCTTTTCCCAGTACGCCAGCGCGACGCGGGTCAGGCGATAGCGTTGGGCCGCTGACTGCAAGCTGCCGTTGGCGCGACGCAGGTCACGCCGGTATGCCTGTTCCGCACGCGTGGCCTCCGCGTTGGCGGCGTCCAGTTCAGCGCGAAAGGAATTGCGTACAAACAGAGGGATCGAGACGGTTACGCCCAGCAGGGTGTCGTCGTCTTCCTCGCCGCCGCGTATGCCGATGGTGGGGTCTGGTCGACGGTCGCGCCGGGCGATATCCACGCTCGCCCTGGCGGCGGCGGCTTCCGCCTGTGCCTGGCGCAGGCCGGGGTGTTGCTGCAACAACTCGTCCGCATTGAATGCCGTGATAGCACGCGGCAGCGGCGGCAGGGCCGGCCAGCCCCCGGCCGGTGTCGGGACCAGGGTGGCCAGGCGGGCCTCGGAAGCCATGGCGTCAGCGCGGATGGATGCTGCCTGCATACGCGCCTCGGATACGGCCAGCTGTGCCAGGTCCACATCGGTCTGCCCGACGTCGCCTGCCGCGTAGCGTTGTTTCGCGAGCTGCAGGAACTCATCCAGCAGTTGTACGCGCCGCCGGGCCAGTCGGGCAGCCTCCGCATTCGTGACCACGCTGCTCAGTTCGGTCAGTAATTCACCCAGCATCTGTTGCCGGGTTGCAGCCAGCGCGGCCTGCGCAGCACGGACCGAATCCTGACTGGCGGTATCCCGTGCGCGGCGTTTGCCGGCCCAGTCGAGGGTCTGGGAGAAACCGATCGTTTTGGTGACGTCGGTGGCGTCCTCGTAGTCCAGCTCGATTTCCGGGTTGTACAGCGGTTGACCGACGGCGCGCGCTTCGGCCAGTGCACGCTCCAGGTCGGCACGGGCTGCCTGCGCGGCCGGGTGTTCGGCGAGATAATCCCGCGCCAGTTGTTGCAGGGCGGGCGCTGCACCCGCCGCGGCGAGGGGCAGCGACGGGACCAGTAACAGGCAAACGAGCAGCGCTCGCGGCCAGGTGGATACATTTTGCATCAGGGTGAATCCTGTAAACGTCAAACAGGGAACCGCACCGCGTCATGCGCGGCGCAGGGCGTCACAACAGGGATTCAGCCGATGGGGGGTTGAAAGGGTGGAACCGGGTCGCGTGAACCGGGAATACGCTGGTAAAAGTAGAATACGGTGGAGCGGGGCGCGGGCTGGAGTGCGGCGCTGGTGGAAATCAGCGCAACCACGTGGGCACTGAAATGCCCGCAATGGTCATCGCAGGTTTCGTCAAATTGCCAGGGCAGCGGGTGCTTGTGCTGACCGTCATCGGTCTGCGCATGGTCACTGCCGGCAACCGGGAGGTGATCGGGAAAAGCCCACGCCACGCTGCTGTTCAGGGTGAACAGAAGAAACCATATAGTGAGTAAGCGCTTGAAAAACATAGGGGCGTTAGCGGCTGGATTGGCATGCAGTTTAGCGGTATCGGACAGGTTTGCCAAGTCCCGGGTCTGAAACGGAGGCTGGTCCGGCGACCGGAAACGGGGTAATCAGGGCGTTGCAGGCGTATTGCGGGCTTCGTCCCCGGGTTTTGATTTAACAAAAACTTAATTAATGTAATGGTACCTTGCGCGGCGCTCCGGGAGCGGGGTAACCGCGCGACCCGGCCTTTTCTGACAGTAACCTGGTACCTTCATGAAACAAGCGAGCTGGACTGATTCCATTATCCGGTATTTTCCTTTCCTGAGCTGGTGGCCGTTGTTGAACCGGGAAACGGTGCGCGGCGACCTGATCGCCGGGCTGACCGGCGCCATTGTCGTATTGCCGCAGGGCGTGGCCTTCGCAACCATCGCCGGCATGCCGCCGGAATACGGCCTGTACGCGGGTATGGTGCCCGCCATCGTGGCGGCCCTGTTCGGTTCTTCCTGGCACCTGGTCTCGGGACCCACTACCGCAGCGTCGATCGTGCTGTTTTCCTCGCTCAGCGTCTATGCAGAGCCCGGCAGCATGGATTACGTGACCCTGGCGCTGACCCTGACCTTCATGGTTGGTGTGATCGAAATCGTGCTGGGGTTCGCGCGCATGGGCGCGCTGGTCAATTTTATCTCCCATTCGGTCATCGTCGGTTTCACCGCGGGTGCGGCCATTCTGATTGCCGCCAAGCAGCTGAAAAACTTTTTTGGTGTGGAGATCCCGCGCGGCGGTCACGTGCAGGATGTACTGGTTTCCTTCTGGCACCAGATTCCGTATATCAACAGCTATGTCACCACGGTGGCCGTGTCGACCCTCCTGTCGGGCATCCTGGTAAAACGCCTGTGGCCGCGCTTGCCCTACCTGATCATTGCCATGATCCTTGGCAGCCTGGTGGCCGCGGTGCTGAACCAGGTATTCGGTACGGTAGTAACCGGCATCGAAAACGTCGGCGCACTGCCACAGACGCTGCCGCCGCTTTCCTCGCCTGATTTCTCCCTGACCACCATCAAGAACCTGGCGCCCACTGCCGTGGCCGTTACCCTGTTCGCGCTGACCGAGGCGGTGTCCATCGGTCGTTCGCTGGGTGCGCGCAGTGGTCAGCGTATCGACGGTAACCAGGAATTCATTGGCCAGGGGCTTTCGAATATTGCCGGCAGTTTTTTCTCCGGCTATGTGGCTACCGGCTCTTTCAACCGCAGTGGCCTGAATTACCAGGCCGGTGCCAAAACACCGCTGGCGGCCATGTTCGCCGGCCTGTTACTAATGCTGATCGTATTGCTGGTGGCCCCCCTGGCTGCCTGGCTGCCGAATGGTGCGATGGCGGGTATCCTGTTCATGGTGGCCTGGGGCCTGATCGATTTCAGGGAAATCGGCCATATCCTTAAATCCAGCCGTCGCGAGACCGGCATCATGGCGGTGACCTTTTTCGGTGCGCTGTTCCTGGAACTGGAGTTCGCCATTATTGCGGGTGTCATGCTGTCGCTGATCCTGTACCTGATGCGGGTATCCCGGCCACGTATCATTTCGCGCGTGCCGGATCCGCGCCAGTACGGGCGGAAATTCGCGACCGGCCCGGACCTGCCGCAGTGCCCGCAGTTGCATATCCTGCGCATCGATGGTTCCCTGTTCTTCGGTTCCATCAACCATGTACAGGAAGTGTTTGCCGACCTGGAGGAAAACCACCCGGAACAGAAACACCTGGCGGTGGTCGCACAGGGCATCAACTTTGCGGATATTACCGGTGGTTCCACGCTGGTGGCGGAAGCCCGCAAGCGCAGGGCCAGGGGCGGTGACCTGTACCTGATCAAGGTCAAGAAAGGCCTGTGGGAATCACTGGAAAGCTGCGGTTGCCTGGATGCAATCGGGTCCAATAATGTGTTCCAGTCCAAGACGGCAGCGATCATCGGTATTTTCCAGAAACTGGACAAGTCGGTCTGCAGGACCTGTGATAAACGCATTTTCAGGGAATGTGCCTCTGTACCGCGCGAGGCAGCACCGGAGTGACAGGACATCGTGTATATACTGGTTATTGAAGACAATCCGGACCTGGTTGCCAACCTCTATGATTACCTCGAACCAAAGGGGTACATACTGGATGCCGCCTATGACGCGAGAACCGGCATGCAGTTTATCCAGGACAAGGTGTATGACGCCGTGGTGCTCGACCTGACCCTGCCGGGTATGGACGGCCTGGAACTCTGTCGCCGTATTCGCGATGCCGGTGTGACCGTGCCGATCCTGATGCTTACGGCACGCGATACCCTGGACGCCAAGCTCGAGGGTTTCGCTGCCGGTACCGATGACTACCTGGTAAAACCTTTTGCCCTGCAGGAGCTGGAAGCCCGGTTGCGGGCGCTGGTGCGACGTGCGCGCGGCGAACAGGAACGGGAAGCGCTGCAGGTGGCCGACCTGGTTTTTGACCCGGACACGCTGCGCGTGGAACGTGCCGGTCAGACGATCACCCTGCCGCCGATTCCGCTCAAACTGCTGACCCTGTTGATTCGTCAGTCACCGCGCGTGGTGCCGAAACGCGAACTGGAACGTCGCATCTGGGGCAATGAACGGCCGGACAGCGACGCCTTGCGTACCCACCTGCATGTGTTGCGCAGTGCCATCGACAAGCCTTTCAAAACCCAGCTGTTGCGCACCGTACACGGTATGGGTTACCAGCTGGCAGCGCCCGATGAGGTTCAGGACTAGCCTGCGCTACCGCATCAGCATCGCCTTTGCGTTGCTGGGCGGTGTCATCAGCCTGGCGCTGGCCGGGATACTCTACTGGCTTACCCTCAACATGGAAGAGCGGCTGCTCGCTGAAACCCTGTCCTCGGAGCTGGACGATTTTATCGAACGCTACGGGGACGACCCGTCCACCGAGACGCCGGGCAGCTCGATTCTGCGCACCTACGTGCAGGGCAGCGAAGGGCGTACCTCGATGCCGGAGGCGCTGCAGGGTATGCCGGCCGGTCTGCACCAGTTATCGTTTGCAGGCGGCCATTACTTCGCCGCGGTTCGTGTTCAGGACGGCCGGCAGTTCGCCCTGCTCTACGACGATGCGCAGATTCAGCACAAGGAGCGCCAGTTCAGGGCCTATCTCACCGGCGGTGTGCTGATCATGATCGGCCTGTCGGCCGCGCTGGGCCTGTGGCTCGCTGAGCGTGTGGTTTCCCCGGTGGGAGAGCTGGCACGACGGGTGGGTAATCTTGAGCCCCGCAATCGTTCTACCGCGCTTGCCGATGATTTTCCGCGTGACGAAACAGGTATTCTCGCGCGGGAGTTCGACGCCTATCAGGATCGCCTGCGCGCCTTCATCGATCGTGAGCAGGCCTTTACCGCTGACATCAGCCACGAACTGCGTACCCCGCTGGCGGTGATCGAGGGCGCGGCAGAGGTGTTGCGGGAAGACGCTTCGCTGGACGATGCCCAGCACACTCGCGTGCGACGCATTGCGCGCGCGGCCCGGGAAATGTCAGAAGTGACCTATGCCCTGCTGGAACTCGCCCGCGAGCAGCAACCGGATCGGCTGACCTCGGGTTGTGAGGTCGACAAGCTGTTACGTGAAGTGGTGGACAGCCATCGTCACTTGCTGGAATCCAGCCGGGTCGATGTAGATATTACGGTGCATTCGACGCCGGTCCTGTCGGTGGAGTGCGCCCTGTTGCGCATTGTGATCGGCAACCTGATTCGCAATGCCTTTTCATACACCCCGGAAGGCTGTGTCAGGATCACGCTGGACAACTGCAGCCTCAGCGTCTCCGACACCGGTGTGGGGATTCCCGCGGAACAACTGGAATCGGTGTTCAAACCTTTTTACAGCACCGGCAGCGGGGAGGGTATCGGCCTGTCCCTGGTGAGAAGAATCTGCCAGCATTACGGGTGGGTGATCAAGGTCAGCAGCCGGGTAGGCAAGGGCACCCGTTTCCGGCTCGACTTCAACGGGCAGGGAAAAACAGCGCAGGCAGACGGGCTTCAGGAAAGGTAATGGTAAAAGTAATTCTGCTCAACAGCGTGGTGGTGGCGGTGGCTGTCATCGTCCACTACGAATTCCTGTTCCAGATGTCCTCGCTGATCCAGCGGATGAGGGGTATGCACCGGTTCAGGATTGTGATCGGGGTATTCGGCGCGCTGGTAGCGCATGGCATCGAGATCTGGATATTTGCGTTTGCCTATTATTTCATGCACTGGGAGGAAGGATGGGGGCACCTGGAAGGGAATTTCACCGGCAGCCTGATGGACTGCGCCTATTTTTCCTTCACGACCTTCACCACCCTGGGTTTCGGTGACATAGAGCCGATCGGCAACCTGCGCTACCTGACCGGTATAGAATCACTGACCGGGCTGGTGCTCATCACCTGGACGGCTTCCTTTTTATACTACGAGATGCAGCGTTTCTGGGAATGAGGCCTGCCGGTTTTCGACCCGGTTCAGGGCGGGTTCAGCCCCGGCAGTGGTGCCGATAGCGCAGCAGCAATACCGCGGCGACGAAAGCGCACGGGAAGCAGGCCCGGCTTGATCTGTTTCCTGAATTCCTGTTTCCAGCGCTGAAAATCCTGTACCGGCCGGTTGCCGTAGACCGCCTGGTCGAGTTCCGCAAGCAGGTGGTCGAGTTCGGCGGCATTGGCGCGGGGATGGCAGCGGGCGATCGTTCTGCCCAGCTGCCGAAGGTGCGCCTGCGGCCTGGCGCCCAGGTGCCTGGCCGCCAGGAACTGGAGCGCCTGCGCCCATTCGGCCGGGTCGTTTTCGCGTGCGACGACACGCAGACAGAACCACAGTTTCCAGGATACCGGCAGGCGACGTCCGGTCCAGGTGCGCAGGCGATGAAAGCTGCGTCGTGGCGAGAGTCGTTCGGCGAGCGCCACCAGTGGCGGGTACAGTTTACCAAGCCGCGCTTTAAACAGCTTTCTGACCGATTCGGCGCCGGGCAGCCTGCCATCCCCCATGAAAGCGCTTAGCCAGCCGAACAGCAGAACGCCCACCGCAAAGACCATCGGCAGCCAGTAGACAGCGGAACGCACTACACGGTCATTGCCGTGTCCGCGGTGCTGCGGATCGGTCGGGCCCATGACGTGGATCCGGTCGGTAAGCAGTGTGGCCACCTCGGGACGATTGTAGCGCACGTTCCACCAGTTGATGCTGACACCCGGTAGCTGCAGCCAGCCTCCGTAGCGTGGTACCAGGGTAAAAGTTTCCACACGACTGCCCAGTAAGGTCTTGCCGTCGGCGGACAGTTTGCCCTCGCTGCTGCTTTCACCGGGATAGATGTGAAAATCCGTGCTCTCCAGGTGGTTTGCGACCGACGGTATCTGGGCCCCGGTGGCGCCGACCGCCCGGGTTTCGATTTCCAGTTCAATGGGATTGCCGGCGGCTGGTGCCTCACCGCCGCGCACACGGGCGGTAATCTGCAGCCGGTAGAGCGGTAACCAGGGTTGTACCGCGTCGGTCGCCGGCCGTACGTGCAGAACGACGGGCTTGCCGGCTACATCAAAGGTCGGGCCGTCCTTACCGTTACTGCCGGAGAAGTGGCCAGTGACCCGCACGGGCGGGATTTCGATGACGCCGCCGGAAAGTGGCATCAGCAGGTAACGGTATTCGGTAACCAGCTCGCGGGTTCCGTTCTGTTGCCGGTTTTCACTCAGCGGTTCGCCGAGCGGGCGCAGGATAACTGCACTGTCTTCAGGCAGCAGCGGCGTCACGCTCCTGAGGTTGCCGCTGCTGATGACCCGAACCCGGTACACCAGGCTCTGTTGTTCATAGGGGGCGGTGTCGTTGACCAGCGTTTCAACACGAGGCGGCGTGGGTGCGTACTGCGGCGCCTGTGCTTGCTGTGGATACCAGTAGGGACGAGGCTGTCGGTCGGGGTAGGGTTGTGTGTATCTGCCCGCTGGCTGGTACCCGTACGGCGGGTAGTACGCCGGCGCCCGGGCGCTGACCATCACCGGCAGGGTGAACAGGAACAGATACGAGAACGATCGTGCCAACTGTGATGTCGTGATCATACTGCGTTCACCAGGGACGCGGCTCATACGGCCGCTCGCCGTTTCGGTTCATGCGCTGCTCTTCCAGCATGAACTGGTTTCTCATCAGGTAGGCGGGGTTGCCTTCCACCTGGTCGAGCAGCTGCTCCATGCCGATGACCGTGCGGTGGCCTTCCGCGCCCGGGACTTCACCGGGCAGTGCTGCCGCTTCCCTGCCCGGATCTTCCTGCTTGCCGAGTTGATCGAACTGGTCTACAGCGCCCCTGTTTGCGCTGATCCGGGAAGGATCAAAGTCACGGGGGTCGCCGGCCGGGCCCGTGCGTCGTTCCCGGGGGCTGCCGTCGGTGGGTGAATCGTGCCCGGTAATACCGCCCGCTGTCGCTTGCAGTGCTTCGTTACGCTCGCTACCGGCGGTTTTTTCTGCCTCGCCGGGTTTACCTGCAGCGCTATCGGCTTGCTCCGTTTGCGGCTTGTCTCCCCGGTTTTGTTCCGCAGACAGCTTGCCGCCACCCGATTCCTGCGCTGGCTCGTCACCGGTGTCGGTGACCGTCTGTTCGGATTGATCCTGTTGCCGGGAGGACTCGTCGTCGGCGTCAGCCTGTGGCTCGCCCGATCGATACTCATCGGACGATGATAGCCGGTCTGATGGCTTTGCGGAGGAGGTGCGCTGTTGTTCATCGCTTTCCTGATCCAGGGACGATTCCTCCTCCTGCCGGTCTCCGTCCTGCTGTTGAGACGTTTGCGAGGTTTCGTCGCCGGACGCGTCTTGCTGTTCCTGCTGTTCATCGCCGGACGAAGCTTGCCGGTTCTGTTGTTGTCCCTGTGACGCCTCCTGCGTCTGATTATCGCTGGATGATTCCTGTTCCGACGCTTCATCTCCGGATGATTGTTGCTCCTTTTGTTCAGAGCCGGATGAGGATTGTTGCTCCTGCTCCTGCTCCTGCTCCTGTCCCTGCTCTTGCTGTTGTTGCTCTTGCTGTTGTTGCTGTTGCTCTTGCTGTTTCTTCTGCTGTTTCTTCTGCTGTTTCTTCTGCTGTTTTTCCGCTGATTGCTGTTGCTTCTGTGTTTCCTTTTTCGGGTTCTTCTTCTCCTGCTTCTGCACTTCCCCGGCGGTCTGCCTGGCTTCCGCCAGCATGGCGCTGGTCAGTCCGAGGTTATGGCGTGCATCCTCGTAGCCGGGTTCACGTAACAGCACTTCGCGGTAGGCTTCGGCTGCCTTTTCCAGTTCGCCGGACTGGAAAAGGCTGTTGCCCAGGTTGTACAGGGCATCGGTGCGGACGCTTGTACGTTCGACCCGACGGAAGGATTCCGCGGCCTGGTCATAGTGGCCTGCGCGGTACCAGGCAACACCACGCCGGTAGGGGTCGCTGAACGTTTCTGCCGCGGCTTCGTAGTCGCCCCGCTGGAACAGTTTGCCGGCCTGTTGCTGCTGGTTGTCAAACAGGCTCGCCTGGCACAAGGGGACAAAACAGAGCAGGGAGCAGAGCAAGGCTGAGTAAGCACGCATCATGCTATACCTCCCGGTCTGGCAGTGCCTGCCGGGCCGGCACCGGGTCGATACAGGTACAGCAGGGTCAGCATGGCCGGAATCAGCAACCAGTAGAAATATTCGTTCCATACCAGGGTCTGCAGCCGGGCGTTCTGTCGCGCACGGGCATGCGACAGGATGGCT